>JGI24422J19971_10000940_pt1 | contig 17178 bp, 15 predicted proteins | sample DeeMarSWOR152_54_FD_19971 | JGI IMG/M metagenome (IMG submission 19971) | reverse complement strand
CTACGCTCGCCTAACAAAAATGTTTTCGGAATAATACTTAGACGCAGATAAATGTTGAACGAAATAAAAATCAGAAAAAGAAAAGGGAGATCCGCGCGCGCTAAATTCTGCTGAAAACGGAAATGGACTATGACTTACCTGTAGAAAATGTGTCTTATGGACCAANNCAGCCTCANCAAGACTGGAGATATCTCCCGTAGTCCTTACTTCTAGTTGGCTTTTCTTTATTGTTGATATACCGCATGAGGTAAGGGCTTTCTTACAAATAAATGTTATTCTGTTATATATCATTGTAATAAAATAACTAAACGCTTACAGAGCTAGAAAACTCGAGCTTTAGTTATGGTTCATTTTTTGCTCTCTTATTCAACTATGTTCTTTTATGAAGTACATAAGATATTTGTGAAACAGTTTGAATATAAGCGTGAGAACATTTGTAGCCCCCTAACTCTTAGAATGGTTATACATCGATTTTGACGGATATACTGGCTGTGAAAATTCAAAGTTTTAAACATCATTTGGTTGACTTTGCTATATTGGCTAATGTGGTATGGGCAAATGACAAGTGTCGTTGCCTATCATTCAGAATTAGAAAATGCTTTTATTTTAAGATGGTACTGAAAATTGAGGATAAGAATGCCAAGGAAAGCAGTTTCTGGAATAATGCTAACTATGTTGTTAATTGGCGTTTTAATGTTGACATTTAACGCTCAACAAGTTAAAGCAGAGTCTATATCAATCATGGTTCCACGTAATTACCCAACAATCCAAGAAGCCATAAACAATGCAAATGAAGGAGACATCATCTTTGTTTCTCCAGGAACATATTATGAGAATGTGACCCTAGACAGGTCAATATCGCTTATCGGAATGAGTGGGCACAACACCATTATTGACGGGGGTGGAACAGCTTTTGGTGCGGTTGTCTATGTCACCGCAGACGATATTAACGTCAGCAATTTCACCGTACAAAACAGTCGCAAAGATGGCGTGGGCATCTGGCTAAACCGTTGCAGAAACTGTACAGTTAGCGGAAACAACGTAAAAGACTGCGGAGTTTTTGGCGGTATAGGCGGCACAGGCATTGAACTGGACTATTGTAAAGGTTGCACGGTTGATAGAAACAATGCAAGTAACAATAATGGAGGCATAATGTTAGCCTTTTCTCAAAACTGTACAGTTTACGGAAACAGTGTAAACAGAAACTACAAAGGCATCGACACGGTCTATTGTAGTGACTGTATATTTATCGGAAACACTTTGAGCAATAACGAAGATTTAGGCATCCATATGTTCGCGCCTTGTTACTGCCTCTTTAGGGATAATAACATTACTGGTAGCAACCAAAACTTCGGGGTGCATGGCGATAAGCTTTCTCACTTCGTAAATGATGTCGACATTTCAAATATGATTAATGGTAAGCCTATTGTTTATCTACTCAACAGACATGGCCTCACGGTTGCCCCATTAACATATCCAACCATAGGATACCTCGCAATCGTAAATTCAACCAATATCATCATTGAAAACCTTACTTTGGGACATAACGGAGAGGGAGTTCTGTTTGCATACGTAAACAACTCCATCATAAGAAAGGTAGGTACCTCCAATAATGAATATGGTATTTACATGGTTAATTGCGATAACTGTACAGTCAACGAAAATATTGCAACGAACAACTTTTATGGTATCCGTCTAGACTGTTCTTACAATTGCACAGTGACCGGGAACACAGCGACAAACAACAATGTAGGCATCAGACTTTCTAATTGCCTAAACTGTACAGTTAGCGGAAACATAGAGCGTTTGTTCTGGATGGAATGGTGGTTTTGGGCAACAGTAATAGCGGGAACCGGAGTATTGGCTGTAGGAGTTTACTTCTTGAAAAAGAGAAAGTCGCCAAACCTATAGAGAGACTAAGTGACTGTAGATGGCTTACTGAGCTAGAGACTGAAGGGCTGAGTAGCATAGCGAAAGAGAGACTACTTGATGTTTATCGGTTAGGTGTGGGGCTGGGTGGTGGGCTTTTTGGCGAACAGCCAAAAACTAAAAAATGCACTATATATGACGTGATATAGTATAATAGTAATTCAACTCTCGAGGAAATGGTTCTTTTTTTGGCAATTATGTGTTTCTTGAGGTTATTTTGTGAAAAGAAGGATTCTAAGGTGGAGAAAAAACTGTTGTTAGAGGAACCCTTAAATAAGCTCAAATCTCTCTTTTCACGGGGGTTTTGAGTGAGAATTCGGTTAAAAATAAGAGATCGTGGGAAGCGTGGTTACGATATAAGCAGTGTCCCTTTTAAGGAACTCGAGAAGCTGGTTAAATATAGAAAGAAAAGGTGTGAATTGAAAGATGGCTGGTTGATTTTAGAGGCTTTTTAAATATACAAAGAAGCGCGCGCTAACGTTACAGTATTAATGCTTAAATATTCTGTTATGTTCAAAATATTCTATCCCCTAATGCCAGAAAGAGAATGAAAGATGAATAAATCAAAGTATGTGAAAATGGCGTTGGTGTTTTTTGTGGCTGTCTGGCTAATGGTAGGTGTTCTTCTAACATCCACAGTCGAACATATCATGCGCAATGCGGGGACCTTCATCTTACCAACAAGCCCTCTGTCAATTGTGGATTACGTGTTTTTCGTAGTCATTCTAGCACTAATACTTGGGACGATGTTCGTAGGGAAGGTTAAAGGTGTGCTGGATAAGTTTGTAGCTGGCGGACTCTTAATCTTCCACTCTTTTCCGGCACTCGCGTGGATTCTGGAACCAGGTCTCTACGGCATGTTTGTTCCCGCTGGAATTTTCACGCTTCTATGTTCTCCATCCAACGTCCTCTTCGCCGTTCCCCAAACCAGATGGCTTCTAAGGGGAGTCCTGCCTTCCTCGGACACATTAGCAGTTTTTGGCTTCCTGCTATTCCTTTCAGGGATAGCCATTTTCGTAGTTGCTCTCATTCAGTTGCTCAGGGGAAAGAACCTTGTAACTTCTGGTTTGTATTCAGTTGTAAGGCATCCCCAATATCTCGGTATAATTCTGGCAACTCTTGGACTCACACTATCAGAGAGTACTTTAGGCAGTGGTACAAGGTTGATTTCGCTGATAGCGTGGACGTTGCTGATTGTGGCTTACGTTTGGCTGGCGTACAGAGAGGAGTCAAGTCTTCAAGAAAAGTATGGGACAGAATTCCTAGCCTACAAAAAGAAGGTTCCTTTCATCTTGCCGTTGATAAAGGTTTAACACTTACCACTCATAGTTGACAAGCATAAAGTGATCTGAGAGAAGGTTAGGAAGAGGACGAAAGGAGAAATACAATGAGTGCGCGCGTGGGAACTGAAGGGCGATTGGTTGGTTTTGGATGCTTTCTAGATTTTTGGTTTTTTTCTGCGTTGGCTCTTTATTTTCTCTTCTAGTTTCTTGAATTTCTTCTCAGCGTTTTCCATAGTTTCTAGATCCTCTTTGACCAGTTCTGCTAAGGCTTCTTTTTGTGTTATGCCCATAGTCTTGGCGATCTCTTCAAGCTTTTTTGATATGTAAGGCGAGAACTCGACCTTCAACGGGCGAAATCTATCGTCATGATACTCTTCCAGGTAGTCATCTTTGAGATAGTTCAGTATTATCTTGAGGTTCTCAGGGGCGTCAAAACTGTTGACAAATTCCACTAGAGGCTGCAGTTTCTTGAGTTCCTGTTTGGTTCTGATGTTTTCCTGAGAGATGGTGTCAGTTATCAGTTTTTGCCGAGTCAGTTCTTCTTGAAGTTTGTTTATTGCATTCTTTAGGGACTCGATTTTTTCAGTCTCTACTATTGGCTGTTCTTTTATGCTTTGGAATCTTTTCAGTTGCCTGAACTTTTGTCGGAGATTAACGGTTGTCAAATAGGTATCGTCAGATTGGGGTATGGCTTTTCCACAGAGTTTTTTTCCTGCTGTCAAGCCGATCGCTGAATCTATGGCTGCGGAGAGAAGCATCTTTCTGAAGCAATGGAATGTTAGGCTTTTGCCATTCATGGCGATTTTGGATTTTTCAGCTAGTCTTTGCAGCAGTCGGTTGAGCCATTCATCTGAGATGTGGCTCTTTCCGTTAGAGGGGAATAGGTAAGGATTGCCGTTTTTTCTCTTTAATGTGGGGAGGTAGACTTTGAGAAGGTCTACAGTTTCTTGGCTTAAGAATCCGTGTGCTATGATTTCTTCTTTGTCTGTTGTTACGTCAAAGGGGATTGGTGGTTCTTGTTTTAATGGTGGGAGATCGTCTTTTTTGAGTTTGATGAAGTCGCTTATCCTTAGTCCTAGGTCTGTTGCCATGTTTAGGATGACTCTTTCTCTGAGGTCTGCGACTTTGAACATTTTTCTGACGTGTTCGATTCTTAGGGGGAAACTTTTGGATGTTTTGACTGTTTTTGTGACTTTGCTTCCTGCTCTGATTCTTACGGGCATTTGGTAGAATCTGAAGAGTTGTCTTATTCCGATGGTTAGGTTTCTTGAGCTGTTAGTTGAATATTCTTGGGACAAGAGGTAGCTGTGAAACTTTTCTATTTCTTTTGCGAACCTTGAGGCTCTATTCTTGTATTCAATGAGATTTTCTCCTGCTCTCTGGGTAAGGTCATCTTTTCTTAATTCAAGGATTTCTTCTGCACTTTTACCATACCATTCACAGAACTTTTTGATTCCATGTCTGTATCCTTTTTTGGTGTTTGGATTTTGAACTGAATCTAAAAACTCTTGTAAACTCAACTTCACTCATCCACACCTCCTTTATCTTGTGTGGTATATCAAGCTTTCCAAAAAACCAACTACTAGTAAGGTCTGCTCCCGATAACCCTAGTTTATTTCCGGTATCTGACGCGCACGTCTTGGACCATTTCTAGTTATGGCTAAACCAAGCAAGATACCGATAAGGAGTCCTAGGAAGAACTCGCCTATGACAATGTAATCTATGGTTCCACTCAAGTTTTCATGAGAAGGGTTGGATGGTTTGCTCTGTGTACATGCTACTCCGACAACGACTCCTAAGAGGAAGTGTTCTGGGACTTCCCATGGGTCAGGTTCAGAAACGTTGTCTCCTTTTGTCTTGAAGTACTATTTGCCATTCTTATGATATTTTTCAACTACCCGATGTCCAATCCACATAGCATCGGGATTAGGGTTATAAGCCATGGTTGCTACTGTGCAGTACACGATTATGTCTCCTACATGTATCGAGCTTCCGTCAACGCAAAGCTTAACCTTCACGGTGTCTCCATCTGTTAAGGCAGGAACCATGCTGTCTCCTCTGACTGTCAGATATAGATATTCTGGAATGGCGTTTACTAAGACTGGAGGAGCCACTGAGAGGAGCAGCAATCCTAAGATTGCCCGTCTGATTTGAGATGTTTTCTTCAATGATGGTTCACAGAATTCTGAGCTTACGTACGGGGTTCAGTCCACTTGTGGCCACAGACACTACAGTTGTATCTCACTCCTTCTCCATTGAAACCCCAGACCAAAATGTTCATTGAACGACATTTTGGGCACGCTTCACCTAGCTCTGGTATCTCAGTTACAAAACGCTTAGTCATGAAACGCTTGAACAAACTAACGGTCTTCGATGCTGATTCAACTATTTGTCTGGTTCTTGCATCGTTGAAGATTTGATTGTTTATGTTATGCGTTGAAAGGTAATTCAGAACCCTTTTGTTTTGATCTATGCAGGCAACATTGCCAATAGCCTCTTCAAACTCGATTTTATCATCTTGTTGGAATCTTCGGGACAACATTCTCAATGCTTCTTCTTGTCCCGAACCAGGAACTGGTTTCTCACCGAAACAATGTATTAGAGCATGCGAAATGTTCTCTACACTTGTAGAAGCAGCTTCAACAGCTCTCTTACAATCCTTCAAATCTAGGCATTCTTTCGCAACAGTCAAGTTTCTCTCTGCCAATTTAACGAGTCCCACTATAGATTTACGCCAGTTTTCAACAAGGCTTTTTCCCCTTTCAGTTGTTGTCTGCTGAGTTTCAGAAAGCTCCCTCAATCTAGAGAATCCCAGCATCCTTCGCCTATAGAGACGCCTCCTTTCTCTATAATAATCCAGTATGTCATGGCTTATATGTTGAGGAACTATGGGCAAAGTTCCATGCACTCCATGCGATGCCTGCGGTTTATACTGTTTCTTTTCAGAGAATTCTTTCAATCCCGCAATTACAAATCCGAGAACGATTCCAAATAGAATGGTCAGCCAGACCACACATCATTTCTCCTACACAACATCGGCAACTATTGATCACATCTTTAGATGGCGACGAAGATACTTTTTTCGTAGTTCTGAGAATCTGTCCGGGGGTCCTTTTTCAAGGTCCTCCAAGTTTTTAGCATACCTTATTTTAGCCGAAAGTTTAACATATTTTTCCACAAGTTGCCTTACCAGAAACTCGAAAGAATAGGGGTCGTTTTTCTTAGCCTCTTCCAGTTGTTCCCTAAGATGCTGACAACCATTTGAACCTATCACTCCAAAACGTCTTCTCATCTCCTCTTCCAAGAATTCCTCTAAGTGTTCATCTCTGATGTCAAACCTTCTGTAACCACCGAAGTAGCCTTCTTCAACCATTATCTTCGAAACGATAGGAATTACAATATCGCGAATCACACTTCTACTCACATCAAAACCTCCAGTGTTACGCCTGACGAAAAATAAGAGACTTTTATTTAAACATTGCGAAAGTTATTTAAGTAAAAATTACCTTTTGTAACACTCAATATGTCAAAGAAAATGTCCAGAAAAATCGAGAGACTCCTGAAAGAAATTAGGGAGACACTAAGAAATCTAGATCGGAAAATAAATAAACTGAATGTGCGCTCATACTCTGGTGTTCCCGGTTTTGTGCCTGGGACATTATGGTCTCTTCCTGAACATTTAAGAAAGTCTATGGAAGCCATTGCAACTTTAGGTGAAGCCACTGCTCAGCAGCTATCTGAAAAAACAGGCAGGAGTCGAGCTGCTGAGAGCGATTACCTGAATCAGTTGGTAGGCCGAGGATTTTTGAAAAAACAGAGAAGAGGCAAAGAAATGATTTTTCAGGTCTTCAACTTGCGCACAGTCTGCCCCATGTGTGGCAGCAGTGTGCTCATAACTGCCAAGTACTGTAACCGGTGTGGAGCAACGCTGGGAATATCGCACGCTCATTTGCCGATCCCGCGCGGCAACGTCTAAATAATAACGACTGCAACAGTTTTCGTCGTGCAGGCATTTCCGTAAGACACTAGAGCTCTTCATTTAAAGGGTGAAAAGGCAGCGCGTGCAGTTACTCTAACTGCTTTTTTGTTTTAAGAAATTAGATACAACCGCGATTGAAACACCGATTATTAGAGACCAAAATGAGATATCCAGTAGGAAAGATTCCAGACAAAATCCATATCGTGTAGGTTCGCCTGGATAGATTACGGTTGATTTCTTTAACCAACTCAAAGGAAGACCGTAACCTGTCACAGATACACCGATTCCATAACTTAAATCCTGTGTGTAGAATCCTGAAATTAGTGTAGCAACAGAGCCAAACGCAAGAGCGAAAAGAATAAGCAAGGCAGTGTTTCTGCTCATACTACGTCGTTCATTATTTCTTCTGCTTCAGTTCTTATGACTTGTGGAAGAATCTTCAATTGAATTGTCTTTTTCGAAAAATTTTCCACATAAGCAGGACATTGAAAGCTGTAAGTTCACTTGGACAAGCATTCCCAGAAATCATTGAGAGACAGAATACTGACGTGAGTTAAGATTGCAGCCCTAGATTTAGGGATTTAAGACTATTCATAAGTTTTAATCCTTTTTTGGTTGGTTTGTATCTGTTCTCCATGCTTAGGCATAAGAGACGCTCAGTCAAGAGTAAAGAGAGGAATTTGTTTGCTTGAGCATAACTCAAATTGACATTCTTGACTATGTCTCTTTTAGTGCTACCTCTCTTAGACTCGCTTGTTGTTTTCAGTATCTCAGCGAAAATTGTCAGTCTATCTCTATGTTTAAATACCGGCATTAACGAATGGAACGATTCTTCTCTCAGATATGTGTTAGGGTAAAAGAAACTTGTAGAGACCTTTTTGTTTCACGAACTTTCTCTTATAGACTTCATAGAAAGAAACATTTACGTAGTCATTTCTTGGCGATAAACAAACCTCTGGAACCATCCCACAGATCATCTGTCAGATATTCCACTTTGGTGAATCCAGCTGACTTGAATGCTTCAACATAATCTTTGCAGTCAGAAGCTAACATTTCATGAATTTCTGTGAAATGTTTAACCTCTCCTTTCTCACCTACTAAATAGTGCATGTATATTATCCGTTTTGATTCTGTCATTTTGCTTGTTGACATTCTAGCTAGCTTAATATTTTCATCTTCATGGATGTTGAGTCCGATGTGACCTTTTATGAAGTCTTTCTTGAATATCCATGGCTCTACAATCACAAGTCCTTTCTCAGCTGAGTGACCATAAAAGTTACTAATCGTTCTTACCAAGTTGTCAAAGGTTTGAACATGACCAATAGCACTGAATAGACAAGTGATCACATCAAATCTTTCTCCAAGCTTAAAATCTATCATGCTGGCAACATTGAATCTAGCATTTGGGACTTTGTCTCTTGCGATCTTGATCATATTTCTGTTTATGTCTATTCCAGTGCATTTGAAATTTAGAGAGAGATACTTCAGATGTTCCCCAGTTCCACAACCAACATCAAGCAAAGTCTTGGACTTTTCGCTCTCAAACTTCCTTATTGTGTTTTCAACGATCTTAGCTTCTTTTTCATAGTTTTTCATGTGTGAGTAAATCTGATCATAATATTTAGCGTAAATTCGAAAATCTTCTTGTGCCATAAACCAGATTTTATTCTCGAGTTTATTACTCTTCCTGAGAAAAAGAGCAAAACGCGCCCGGGGAACTATCCTTTCCAGCTTTTGGAACATTTATGACGACTCTAGAAAAAGCATTAATAATACAGTGTTGCTACTCTTGAGGAGTTGTCTTTGTTAATATTTTTGGTTCTTTCCATTCTTCCCTGAGGATACCATAGATACACCTGTCTCTCCATTCTCCTCTGACGAACAATGATTTGCGAATAACTCCCTCTTTCTTGAAACCTGCTTTTTCAAGAACCTTTTGAGAAGCTACGTTCCTTACATTAGTGAGAGCATAAATACGCACTATATTTTTTGAAAGAAACAAGTAATCAACCATAATCTTCACCGCTTCAGTGCAGTAGCCTTTCCCCCTCTCACTTGGGACTAGACCATAACCTATTTCCATATCCTTCAAGTGATGTATTTCACCAATCTTGCTTCCGTCTTTTTTCTCTATAAAAAACCATCTTCCTTCAGCAGAAAGCTTATCATACCATTGCTCCAGCTCCGTTTTAGAGTGCTGTATAAGAGGATTAAATACACCAAAGACCTCAGGATCGTTTAACCATTCTGCAACTAGTGACAAGTCTTCTTTTTCTACAATTCTCAAATTCACATTCTTACCTTTGAGCAAATACCAACACCATCCAAAAGCTGTGTTGAAGAAAGTTTAAAAGGGAAACTCACATCTTGTAGTCACAATTTGATACCATCGCAGCGCGCGTTAGATCCCTTCCAGTTTTTACGAATTCAAAACATTCTACAAGCTTCATAGAAAGAAACATTAATAGTTGCTAATGATCGTTTAGATAAGTTCTTAGCTTACAATTTTAGTTATACTAGTGGAGATAAGGCAACGTGATAAAAGAGCGCGCGCTCTATTGGCATTAGACCTGGTAGCAGGGACAGTAAACCTTTGATGATAGTAACATTTAATGAAGCGAGCAATTATACTCCAAAAACTCATAAATGGATTCCTAAGCTTAACGAACTTGAGTTTCTAAGACAGACCCAGCGCGCGCACATGCTATAAGACGATTCGCATCAAGAAGAAGCCACACATCACTAGGATGTAGGCAACGGAAAACAGGAAGCTTAGTTTGCTTCGGTATTCTAGTGAAACCTGCATTTCATGGATTAGGTTAACAATCGATGGTAAGAGCAACCCCAAATGGGCAAGCACCATCCCCTCGCTATGCCTGAAAAAAGCCCAAACGTCGTCACCGTGTTGGGTTTCAGTTTAAGGTCATAGGCTAGCTTAGCTAAGGGGAGTAGCACCCGATCTTTTTAGTGAACGCAAGCGGTATAGGCTCATCGACCTTCCAAACTTGTAGCGTTTCCGGTTCAGATGGTTCTAGTTGGCTTCAGCTACTAAGTCTGCGATTTGATCGATTTCTTCGTTTAAGGATTTGGGTAATCCCATAATAGCTACGTCCATGAATCCTCGAATAATGGTGGAGACTGCTTGGTCTCGGGATAGTCTCCTAGTCATGAGATACACGATTTCTTTTTCCGAGATTTTGCCAACAGCCGCTTCGTGAGTTATTTCAGCGCCCTTTTTTCTTGCTATGAGTTCAGGTATAGATCGTATGAACGATTCATCGTCAATAATGAGTCCCCTGCATTCTAAGTGACCTTTACACTCTGAGTCGTTTCCTTCGATCATGCCTCTAACAATTATCCTTGTGTCTTCCCTAGCGATAGCGCGGGTGATCATCTCCGCCTTGCTGCCTTTTCCGTTCAAAACCGCTTTGGATCCGACGTCAAGAACCGAATTCTTGTGACCGTAGAGGATGCTGTTAAAACTCGCTTTCGAGTCTTCTCCATTACAGAAGGCCACTGGATACATCTGCACATCTTTAACAGGTCGAAGACAGATGTAGTTCGAAACATATGTCCCCCCATTCTCTATCAGGGCTGCACTTCTAGGTCTTACCAACGTTTCCTTAGTCCATTTGTGGATCATCGTGAAGTTGAGCATGGCTCCTTTCCGAACGTAAATTTCAGATACGCCGAGGTGAGTTGACGCGCCCGTAGCTGGATGTTGGACGCATCCTGTTATGATGTGGGCTTTTGAATCTTCTTCCGCAATAATTATGTTGTGCACCCGCTGTTCGAAATCCCCTTTAGTTATGAAGAGGCATGATTGGAGTGGAAGGGTTACCTCTGCATTCGGCAATATCCTCATAAAGTAGCCGCCACTGAAGTCTTTCGCCACCTTCTTTGTGAATTCGTCCTTCTCTTTCTCAACTATATTCCATCTGTAATCCTTAAGCCATGGATACCTTTGAAGAGCCTCTTTAGTGTCCATCAGCTCTAGCTGTCCCCTGAAGAACTCATTGACTTTAGAGTATATGGTGGTTTGGTCAACATGAAACAATGTGCCTGAACGGTTTTCGCGGCTTGTATCGATACCTGCTTCATAGGCTTCTTGGAGTATTTTGTGGGGAACACTCGTCAATTCGCGTTTCTTGGTCAAGTTACCACTCCTCTGTGACTCTTTCTTGGCAATTTACACATTCTTCGTAGCCGCTTCTCTTTATGGTCTCGTATATGCGTTTGGGGTCAGCGAAACAGTAACTTTTCTTTTCAAGCAGAACGCAAGCGTGGTCCGATTTTATATACTCTAAGATGTCGCCTTTATGGGTGATTATTAGAGCAGAACTTCCGGTGTTCTCGACGTATCTTTGGATCTCGTTGGCAATCAGTTTTAGGCTTTCAACGTCAACTCCAGAATCAGGCTCGTCGAGAAGAAGAAACTTGGGCTTAAGGAATATCATTTGAAGGATTTCGGCTCTCTTTCTTTCTCCTCCAGAGAAGCTCACGTTGATGTCTCTATTCAAGAACTCGGTGAGCTGGAAGGCTTCTACAATTCTTTTCTCTTCGTCACGGAACTCGTCCCTTGACTCTTTGCCTAGGCACAGCTTCAGTATATCTGACAACTTAACGCCCATAATCTCTGGGGGATGTTGAAACCCTGCGGATATGCCAAGTTTTGACCGTTCATCAACGCTTTTTCTGGTGATGTCTTCTCCTAGGAACAATATTTTTCCAGATACTATTTCGTAGGGTGGAATGCCCATTATGGCGTTAATCAGTGTTGTTTTTCCAGACCCGTTTGGTCCAAACAGGATGTAGCTTTCCATATCCTTCAAGCGTAGGTTGATGTCGTCAAGAATGACCTTGTTTTCGACTTTGACCTTGAGGTTTCTGATCTCCAGTATATTCATCTTCCTCGCCTTCCGCGACATGAGATCTTTTTCACCTCAATTAAAGCGCCCTATCTGTATATAAGGAGGTGTAGTCTCTAGCTCGCGCATTAGTTTTAGAGGATGCTCATTTTCAGAGAATTTACCGTTCCTTCTTTGTAGTTAGAAATCATTTTGCGAATGTTGAAAATGAAAAGAAGTCACAAAACTAAGGAGATGCCCACTAAAAGCTCTTGATTCGGGGTCGTTTAAATTTTTTTCTTTATGCATTGAAGGTTACATTTTAAGTCATAGCGCGCGCGTTCTCAGGTTGAGACACCATTAGAACTTGCTAAATGTAACAAATATAGAAAAGCTATAATTGCACGAAAAGAACTAATTTAGTTAGGGGCGATGAGTTGAAGGAACAATTTGGTGTTTGTGGTGTTTATTGTGGTTTTTGTCCAGTGTTTAGACTTGAACAGAATAGATGTTTTGGATGTGAATGGGTAAGCAATCAACTCCGAAGAACGAGAGAAGACCAGAGGGGCTGTGTTTTCTGGGAATGTGCTCAAAGCAAGGATGTTAAATGTTGTTTTCAATGCGGAGAGTTTCCGTGTAAGACGCATTATGACTCAAAGGAAGCAGTTTACACTAAACAAGTTCTAGATGTGTGGAAAAAGTTGAGAGAAACTGGATTCGCTTCTTAGAGAAGAGTTATAGCTAAACCGAAAGAACCAACTAGAATCACAAAAGCTCGTATTACGGATTATAAATAATTGAGAATGTAATCGACGTTTCTTCCACAAGTCACGAAAACACGTTAGGATTCTTATGGTTCAGTCTTCTGCTAGAACCTTACTTTGTCTTTTTTAGTGGTTCTTCTTTGTACTTTTCCTGTCCATTCGTATCCACATACTCTACACTTTTTTGAACTAGCTTGAACGGTTATCTTCTTGCTTCCGCATTGAGGACATCGTTCTTTTCTCCCCATTGATCCATCTGCCCCCCATAAGTTAGACACTAGCTACTTACTATCAATTGCTAATTATAGTTTTTACGGAGTGTCGAAGAATGAAATTTGGTTTCTTTGAGGTATATATGAGAGAAATGGAAAAGGGAAGTACTGAAAATGCTCAGATGTATAAACCTAAAGCCGTGAGACCCTCAAACCATACATAGTTTAGAAAGCTGAAGAAGTTAAGGCAGAACCGAAAGATAATTAGAATCATAAAACCAAAATATTGCAAAATATCTTAGGAACCATAAGTCATTCATTAAGGACCGGATATTAGTTCAGTGAAGGAGGGTTGTAGAGTTGCATGTTAGGACGGTTGCTGCGATTATGATGTGGTTTGTCGTAGTATTGCTCATCCTAAACAGGTTCCTTTTGAAGTCAGGATGGATATTGTTGATATCAGTTGCCCTGACGATAATGGCAGTCATAGTTTATTTCATACCTCGACTGAGAAAATGACACGTTCAGATAGATACAAATCTCAGATCTCGACAACTGTAAGATCTTAGGTGTCACATGTTATTATGAATGTAACCAAAGCTTCTGAATGGATAAGATTAACATATAAGTATATTATGTTAGACCGCTAGATACTATATCCTAGATTTTAGAGCTAGGAAATAGGAGTTCTCATACTAATATGTAATTGGTTTAGAACTTGGTTCTGTATGCAAGAAAATAGTGGGCCTATTCTCCTAAGCTAGTAATTGCATATGCAATGCTTAGAATCCAGAGTGTAATAGCAAAGCTTGTAAACTTTAAGAGTTTAGTCACTTTATGTTTTATCATTTCTACGGACCTTCCGCTTGAAGAAGAGACTGAGTGATAAAAGTCTTGTGGAAGATTCCTCTGTTGAGTAAACCCAGTTTAGACTGATTTCCTTTTTTCTTTAGCTACGAGTGATATATCTTGTTATGTTCTCTATGCTTAGAAAGACCTAAACCCAAGACCACGATCCTGGAGGTACTAGACTCATCATTTCACCAGCCATTATTCCTAGGATTATTCCAAGCACCCACGACCATTTAGAGAGCGCGCGCTCAAACATAGATCCTCTTGATATATTCTCTTCTTAACTTTCTTCTTGCCTTCAGCCATTTGTCAACCCATCTACTCTGTCTTCTGCGCGCGCACACTTAGAGCGCGCATCATTGGTGACTTTGCTGTTTTTTTAGAGTGAGGATAAGCCCGATGAAAAGTAAAGTAGTAGCTGTGCCTATTAGCAGGTAGGCGACATGTGGTAGTAGGCTAAATATCGTGCATGTGAACATTGAGAAGCTTACAATGAAGATTGCAATCCATAAACCTTTGTTGTATCTGAAAATTGCTTCTCCTCCAAGGGGTTTGAACGGAAAAGATGAGTAGCATGCAGTCATCATGGTCATCATTAGACCTGCATCCCCTATCATTGCGAATCCTAGAGTGTGAAAAAGGTAGAAGGGGATAGACAAGATTAAGATGCAGAGAATTTCTGAGGTTGCTATTAGTCCGGCTTTTTTCTGGTCCAAATCTCCTTGATATTCCATCTTCCCTGGCGATGCAAATGGAATCTTGAATATGATTCCTGTTATGAGTAAAGCCGCAAGCCCGTAGAGCCATAATTTAAATTCGGACCATGCGCTTAGTGCTTTTGCGTTGATAATTGAAAAAATTTGTGTTGAGATGAAGACGAAAACAACCGAAATTAAGACTTGTGGCACTGCTAATGAGAGGTACTCCATGTTCCAAAAGTTTGGCAAGCCGTTCACTTCAACATAGACAAACACAGTTAAAAGGACGACCGCAGAAAACAGTAGTGACAGAAGTTCTCTCGGTGTTAACATCTTCTTGGCTTTCAGTGCCTTAATTTCCTCGCTGGTTAACGTCTCGAACGTTTTCTCTGCATATAAGTTAAGGAAGTCCTTAAGCCAATCTGGAACGGATAGCTTTGAAATGGCTTTATTGAAAGATTGGGCAAAGCCGCTTAGACCCATAAAAGCTGTGAATCCCACACTTACGCTTGCTCCAACCGCCACTGCCACGGCTGTGTTCTCTGGCGGGGGAACTTTTCGCACAGGAACCAAAAACTCGACTGCAAAGGCGCGAATGCTGCTATTTGCTCCTTCATAGTTGTCGTTTCCTAGCCAACTTGCTTTGATGTGCCATGACCCAGAAGTGTCAGGCTTGTAAGTATAAACGTATTCGCCTTGCACCAGCGGCACAGTTTGAGTAAGCGTAGAGTTGTCAGGTTTGGTGAAAGTAAAAGTGACGTTTACATCTTCGAGAGGTGGAGATATTGAACCGGTGATTATGATGTTCTCACCTAACCGAATCTTCTCTGGCGAAAAAAAGCATGAGATTGACGTTGTGACCTTTAACACAGTGAAGGAAACGTGAGAGCTTACATGATGGTCAATATCTCCTTGCCAAGAAGCATATACAATCCATGTGCCAACATTATCGGGTGTGAAAGTGTCATTGTAGAAGCCGTAACTGTCTGTCCAAACGNTTCTCGTTAACAGTGTTAAGTCTGGCTTCGTATAGGTTAAAGTTACATTGACATTTTCAGCAGTTGGACTGATAAAACCTGAGACGGTAACAGACTCGTCAAGTCNGGTTTCTGTTGGAAAAACGTCACAAGATGNGCTGGCAACCGTGTATGTGGCTTCACCTTGATCTAGATGAGTCGTTAATGATCTTATTCCGCCGCTGATGTATACACTTGAAGGNTTGCCTATTTCTATGAGAGGCGTCGAGAACTCAANGACTGTTCCNTTAGTATCAAGAAACATGTAATTGCCTATAAACATCTGCCCGTTTGCACCAGGGTCAAGAGGCCCAGAAGTGTTCATCATCACAAAGAGATCTGTTCCGTTATCACCAATCCAACACCCCTGAAGATCNAGGCCTGGAGCCATCGCATCTCCGACACCATCCATGAAGAAAGGGCTTCCCGTCCAGTCAGTGGGGTCTCCATCAACTGTGATTGTTTGATTGTTACTTCCAATGGTGTACATAGAAGTAGAGTACCCAGAATCATAAGGAGAACATAAGAACATCAAATCCATAGTTTCAGGGAAATCCAAGTCNGAGAGGGATACATTCATCTCNACGGTGGAACCGGAGTATGAGAAATTGAGNGGAANAGATTCATATGTGGGCATTTTTTGTGTGTATCCCCAACCAGAAATTAGACCAAACTGAAAATCCCATGTCATNTTNNGNGGTTCGAGATCCATAAGAACCTGATACGCGCCTCCTGTGCCTGAAATGTTTCCGTAGACGTCCATGCGAATGTATAAATGATCTTNATCGTTGGTGACGTAAACCTCAGATAGGTCCACATCATCGTAAGACATGTCATTCGGGTCTGTAACAATAGGCGGTATTCCAGCCCAATCGCTTGGATCACCATCAACAACTATTCTTGCTCGCGTAATGTAAGATGGGAACGTCACTGAGTTCTCAGACCGAACACTAGTCTCCCACCCAAAATCTCCTGTTACTGAGTATGTAACAGAACTTTCATCAATTCCATTACCGTCGACATCATCCGAAATCGTCACATGATCCGGTGTGATCTCCAGCTCTGGTTCTGGAAGGACGTCGATGCCAACACCAATCCCAACAGAAGGCTTATAGTAGATAGGTTCAGGGGCAACTCCATTCACAACAGTTATGTCAACAGAGAAAGTGTATGGTGTCCCAATCACAGGATCCCCCGCCCAATTGGCAACCTCTTGTCCGGTTTCGCTTTCGAACCAATACTCTTCATGAAGTAAACGAGGATCTGACGAGTTACTCTCTGGAACAATTGTGACTGATGCTTCAGGAGTTGACTTCACCCTGACTTGTATATGGACACCGCGAGCCCCACTGGAAGGTGTAAACTTTATGGTTAGTCTCTGAGTCAAAGATTCAGAAGTAATCCAAGGATTCCAGATTCTTTGGCAAGCGAATTTAGGTTCAAACTCGACTGAGAAAATGGATTGAATCCACACAGCAGCTTCCTCAGATATTGGGTCAGAAAANACCCATTCATACCTGTAACTGTCATCCCACGGAGCCACGTTGAAGCTTGCTGAAGGATTCCAGTTTATCGATGGAAAATGNTCATCTCCGAAC
>JGI24422J19971_10000937_pt1 | contig 17203 bp, 10 predicted proteins | sample DeeMarSWOR152_54_FD_19971 | JGI IMG/M metagenome (IMG submission 19971) | reverse complement strand
TGGGGATCGTCCTGCTATTCGCTCTGATGTTCGCTGTCGGCTGGCTGGTGCTGGGCGCGTGGCTGAAGGCCGGCGCGGCACTCGCGGTCGCCGCTGTGGCCGCCCCGCTGCTCACGCGCACCCACGGGAGGAGGCGCATCGCCGATCTTTGACCCCCCAGGATCCTCAGTCGTAGATTCCGGGCGCATGTTCCCGTCCACTCGGTCCATCACCGGCGCTGCGGTTCCGGCAATGAGACGGATCTGCGCGAGTACGTGGTTCGCTCTGGCTATCGCGTTCGGCGGCGCCTGCGCTCCGCGTGTGCCAGACCTGAGCGGCCCTCCGCCGATACCGCCGCGCGCCGGCCCGCTCGCCATCGACGTGGTCTACCCGCGCGATAGCAGTCTCATCACGGCGCGGGACTCCAACTTCATCTTCGGCTCCGTGGGCAACGGTAGCGCCCGGCTCGCGATCAATCGACAGTCGGTCCCGGTGGAGCCGAACGGCGCCTTCCTCGCCTGGCTGCCGGTTCCGCCCCCGCTGGAGGACACGCTGGTCCGCTATGAACTGGTCGCTTCCCTGCGAGGGGAGGAGATCCGCGTGACGCACCTCCTGAGGTTGCCGCCGCCGCGCGTGCTGCTGCCCGCTGACTCGGCGGCCATCGATACGTCGGCCAGCGGCCCTCGAGGCTTCTGGTGGGTACAGGAGGGGGAGGCTGTGCCGATCCGCGTGCGCGCATCACCGGGCGCGCAGGTGCGTCTGCTGCTGCCAGCGGGTGACACGATCGGGCTGAGCGAGGTCCCCGCTGTTGCAGCCGCCGCGGCGGCGAACTGGATCTTCGGCCGTGTCCCGGTCGGCGCGCCGGCGGCCACGGGTGCGAGCGGCATCTACGAGGCCGAGCTGATCGCCCGAGCCGCGCTGGGGGAGGGAACGCTGAGTCCTCACACGTCGCCCGTTCCCGTCGACTCGCTGGATGCGTCGCACTACTGCGCGCCGCTGCCGCCGGCCGACACCATTCCTGTGAAGGCGGATACCGCCGAGTTCCCGGCCGATACCAGCGTGGCCGTGCCCGATACGGCTCAGGCCGCCGCAGCGGACACGATGCTGGCAGCGCTCGCTGCCGAGCAAGCTCCTGACACGGCCGCTGGGGCTCCAGCCGACACGAGCCAGGTTGGCCCTGAGTTGTGGATGCCGCCCGAGTGCGCCGTTCTGGAGGTGGTTGTCGGGGGAAGACACGGCGCGGGCTCGGTTCCCGCTCGACCTCTGGATCGTCGAGAATCCCGCCCCCGTGGTCGCACTGCGCGAACCGCCGACGAGCACGAACCGGGACGGGCTTGTCGTCGGTCGTGCGGCGCCAGCGGCCACGACACTCTGGCTGTGGGCGGAGGGAGCGCAGGCTCGGGTGAGCGGCCGTCGCAACGGCGTGGTTCGACTGGAGCTGACGGAGCGGGCCGAGGCCTGGGTCAACCTGGAAGACGTGGTGCCGTTGCCCGGTGCCAGACTCCCGCGCCGCACCCGGGTGAGCACGGTGAGGGTGAACGGGCAGCCTGAGCGTCTAGAGGTGCGGATCTCGCTCGGCCACCCGGTGCCCTACGCCGTGGAGGTTGAGGAGCGACGGTTCAGCCTTCTGCTGTACGGCGCCTACTCGGACACCAACTGGCTGCGCTATGGGCCGGAAGACCCATTCCTGAGTGCCGTGCGCTGGGAGCAGGTCGCGTCCGACCTCTACGTGCTGCATCTCGACTTGGCGGCGCCCGCATGGGGTTATCGGGTCGGCTTCGAGCGCGGCGCGCTGATACTCGAGGTGCGCAAGCCTCCGGCGATCGATCCGCAGAGACCACTGCGGGGGCGCACGATCGTGCTGGACCCGGGCCACCCTCCCGGGGGCGCCATCGGTCCGACCCGCCTCTACGAGGGTGACGCCAACCTCGCGCTCGCCTTCCGCCTCAAGCGCCTGCTTGAGCGGGAAGGTGCCACGGTGTATCTCACGCGCGCTGATCGCAGGCCCGTCGGCCTCTACGAGCGTACGGTGCGGGCGGAACTGCTGGACGCCGAGATCCTGCTGTCCATCCACAACAACGCGCTGCCTGACGGCGTGAACCCGTTCGAGAACCACGGGACCAGCGTTTACTACTTTCATCCTCACTCGCTTGACCTGGCGCGGTCGCTGCAACGCGGATTGCTTGCGGCGATGGGCCTGCGCGACCTGGGTATTGGGCGAGCCAGCCTCGCCTTGGCGCGACCGATTTGGATGCCGGCTGTCCTGACCGAGGGCGCCTTCATGATGATCCCGGATCAGGAGGCAGGCCTCAGGAATCCCGTGTTCCTGGAGGCCCATGCCGGAGGGCTGCTGGAGGGGCTACGCGACTTTCTGAAAGGGAGGGCGCAGTGACGCTCACTCGGCCGGCGCGGGCCGCGCGCACGCTGGGAGTTTTGGCCGCACTGCTGCTTTTGCCCGAACTGGCTCCCGCCCAGGTACCGCCCGACGAGCGCTACCTGGTCTTCGACACGGACCACTTCCGCGTGGTCTTTCCGATTGGCCTCGAGTCATTCGCGCGTCGCGCAGCGGCCCGCGCCGAGTGGGCGTACGCTGCGCTCTCGGAGCATTTCATCGAGCCGCCGCACGGGCGAATCGCCCTGGTGGTGAGCGACAACGCCGATCGGCCGAACGCCTCGGCTACGCCAATCCCGTCGAACCGCGTGACGGTGATCGCGACACCCGACATCGGCTCGCGTCAGCTGAGCTACTACACGGATTGGCTCACGCTCACGCTGGTGCACGAGCTCACCCACGTGTTCCACCTGGACCGGGCCGCGGGAGTCTGGCGCATCGGCCGGGCGCTATTCGGGCGCTCTCCTATCTTCTTCCCGGCCTTCTACCAACCGCGCTGGGTGATCGAGGGGCTGGCCACCTACTACGAGTCCAGACTCACGGGCGCGGGTCGTGCCTACGGCAGCTACTTCGACATGCTGCTCAGCAGCGCGGCGGCTGCAGGTGAGTTCTTGACCGTGGACGCGGCCAACGGGTTGGCCCCGAGGTGGCCGGCGGGTCAGACGCCTTATGCGTACGGCGGCCTCTTCTTTCGCTGGCTGGCGGAATCGCACGGCGACAGTGCTATCGTCGCCTTCACCCGTAGAGGCGCGGCTCGGTTGCCCTACACGCTGAACTGGGCGTCACGGCCCTACTTCGGTAGCACCCTCTCCGCCGCTTGGAATGCCTGGCGCTCCGCCTACCAGGCGTCAACACAGGCAGCTGCCGATTCGCTGCGTGCGCTCGACCCTACGGTTGGCGAACCGCTGTCCGGGTTCGCCTGGAACATCCCCGCGCCGCGCTATTCGCCGGACGGCCGCTACCTCGCCTTCGCCCTGGTCAGCCCGCGCGACGACCCCGCCACCGTGGTCTTGGACGCCGCTAGCGGCAGGGTCGTGCGGCGTGTGCGCAGGAACTCGTCGGGCGGCAATACCTGGGCCCCGGATGGATCCACACTGTACATGCAGCAACTCGAGTTTGCCGATCGCTACCGAATCTTCAGTGAGCTATACGCCTTGAACATAACGCTCGGGCGCGAACACCGGCTCACGGTGGAAGGACGCATCACTCAGGCCGATCTGGAACCCGCCGGTCAGGTGCTGGTCGCCGTCCAGTCGGCCAGAGGATCCAACCGGCTCGTGCGGCTCGACCTGGAGACCGGGAGGTTGAGTCGGCTGACCGAGGCCGCGCCCGATGTCAACTGGGGTCGGCCGCGCTGGTCGCCCGATGGGACCCGCATCGCGGCCGAGCGCGCGCTCGAAGGGCACATCCTCGACCTCGTCGTGCTGGACCGATCCGGCGAGGTGCTCTGGGAGGTCACTCGGGACGCTGCGGTGGACGTGGCCCCGGCCTGGTCGACGGACGGCCGCTACCTGCTGTGGGCATCGGACCGAGAGGGCAGCTTCGAGATCTACGCCGTTCGCTGGTCCGAGACGGCGTCCCAGGGCGGCCGGACCGTCGGGCCGATCTGGCAGGTCACCCGGACACTCGGTGGGGCGATGGATCCCGATGTCTCGCCGGACGGGCGCTGGTTGGCGTATGTGACCCATCACCCTGAAGGCTTTCGGGTCGAGCGGATCCGCTTCGACCCGCAAAGCTGGCGGCCGGCTGGGCCGACCCGACGCCGCCTGCGCGACGTGCCTGTCCCACGGTTCAGCAGCGAGCCTGCGGGGAGGGCGCGCGTGCGCCCCTACTCGCCCTTCCCATCGCTTTGGCCCCAGTCCTGGCTTCCGTTCATCGCCAGCGGCAGCAAGGACATCGGCACGTTCATCGGCGCGACGGTCTTCGGCACCGACGATGTGAGGCGACACGCCTACGCGATCCTGGCCGGCTGGCGGACAGGTGTCGAAGATGTGGAGGCGCAGGGGGCTTACATCTACAGCGGACTGGGTGATCCCATCCTCCAGTTCAGCGTCTCGCAGGACTGGTCCTCGCAATCTGCAGCTGCAGCGGANGGNGAGGTCGTGGGGCTGGTCGAGCGGGAGCGCGAATTCCGCGTGGCGGCGACGTTCGCCCGGCCTCGGGCGCGCAGCGTNATCAGCCTGACGCCGGCGCTGAGTGTCGAGCAGGTCCGCTACTCCACGACCGACCCGCGCTACCGTGTGGAGGATCCCACGTTTACCGATCTGGAGGGGTCGCTCCGCTTGGCTTACTCCACCGCACGCTACCATCCGAGATCTGTGAGTCCGGAGAAAGGTCTGCTGGCCCGCTTGGATTTCTCTCACGCACGGCGGACGGACGATCCGAATCGCTGGCGGATGACCGGTGAGCTGGAGTTGCGGTCTTACATTTCGTTTCCGCTGTTCGGATGCGCGAATCACGTACTGGCTGCGCGCCTCGCCGTTGGCGCCAGCGAGGGCCACGAACGCGGCGCCGAGGCCTTGGAACTCGGCGGCACCCCGGGCCGTGCCTTCGACCTCGGGATGGGGGTGACGCTGGGCGAGGGCAGCCGCTACCATCTGCGCGGTTTCGTCGAGGGCGTGCGCATCGGCGATCGCATCGCTGCTGCCAGCCTCGAGTATCGCTTCCCGCTCGCGTTGGTTGGAAGGGGGTACGGCCTCTGGCCCGCCCTGCTCGACCGCCTTTCCACCAGCCTCTTCGTGGACGCCGGATCCGCCTGGTGGGCCGGCGAGCGACCGTACCCGCATCCGCGTGTGCTCACCTCGGCGGGAGCCGAGCTGTCCCTCGACCTGGGGCTCGGCTACCACGTCACTTACCGCTTCCGCATCGGCCTCGCCCGACAGCTCGCCGTCCCCGAGGGCAGGCGAGCGGACTGGAGCGGGTACCTGAGCACCGGTGTGGCCTTCTAGGTCTGGAGGGACAACGATGGCTGGATTCGAGGAACCCATCACGCTGGGGCGCTATGAGAGGCTGCGGGCCGTGTCGGCTTCCGCGGGCAGCGATCTCGGCGTAGACAAGATTGCTGGTAAAGGTGAAGACCCCCAAGACTGGGAGATCATCCAATACACGGGTGCCGCACCTCTGGCAATCCTCCTCATCGGCAAGCTGCGGAAGTGAGGACTGANGAAGTCCGCAGTGAGCTGCGACGCCTACATTTGTGCGAGCGACGGGACAGCGAGTGTAGGCAGGATTGGCTGTCCCGTTTCGCATGAGGCGCACGCCGACGACAGGGCTGTATCTGCTGGCGTACAGAGGCGATCCGGCGCGGCCGGTGGCGCCGGGCAAGAGCTGAGAAGTGCTTGACAAGCGGGGGTCAGCCCCTATATTTGGGGTCGCTGGTCGATTGGAAGTACTACATGTTGTGGCAGTCGCCGTACCTGGAAATTCGTGGCCTCCTCCCCCGCCACCTGTCCGGAGGCCGCAGCGGGGATCAGGTCTAACCAACAGATTGGGGCAGGAATTGTTCGCGCAGGGAGGGGCGCGCGCGGGGCATTTATTCTCTGGGAACTCGTTAACGCAGGAAGCCACCCATCGATGACGACGGTCGCCTCGCAGGACACACATATTGAGATTCCGGCGGTGCCGCCGGCGACGCTGCCCGATCCGGATCTCAGTGAGAACGCGCTCACCGTGCTCGAGCGGCGCTACCTGGTGAAGGACGATGAGATGCGTCCGGTGGAGACGCCGCGCGAGCTGTTCTGGCGGGTGGCGCGGGCGATTGCGGCGGTGGAGTTGCAGTACGGAGGGAGCGGAGCGGAAGCCAGGCAGTTAGCGGAGCGGTTCTACCATCTGATGGCCAGTGGGCTGTTCGAGCCGAACTCCCCGACCTTGATGAATGCGGGTCGCCCGCTGGGCCAGCTGTCGGCGTGTTTCGTGTTGCCGGTGGAGGATTCCCTGGAGGGGATCTACACCACGCTGCGCAACATGGCGCTCATTCATCAGTCCGGGGGCGGCACGGGGTTCGGGTTTTCGCGGCTCCGGCCCAGTGGGGATGTGGTGCGGTCGACGATGGGTGTCGCCTCCGGCCCAGTCTCGTTCATGGAGGTCTACGACGCCTCGACGGAGGCGGTGAAGCAGGGGGGTACGCGGCGCGGGGCGAACATGGGGATCCTGCGGGTGGACCACCCGGATATTCTGAAGTTCATCCACTGCAAGCGAGACAGCAGTCGGGTCACCAATTTCAACATATCGGTGGCGGTGACCGACGCCTTCATGCGGGCGGTGGAAGCGGATGAGGAGTACGATCTGGTCAACCCACGCACAGGTCGGGTTGTGGAGAGGTTGCGGGCCCGGGGAGTATTCGATGCGATCGTCGAGGGTGCCTGGCGAAATGGGGAGCCAGGTGTCTTCTTCGTTGATCGGGCGAACTACTATAACCCGGTCCCGCACCTCGGCTCCTACGAGGCGACCAACCCGTGCGGGGAGCAGCCGCTCCTGCCTTTCGATGTCTGTAACCTGGGCTCGCTCAACCTGGGTGCCTTTGCGAAGGACGGGATGATCGATTGGGACGGGCTGCGCGCCGCGGTGCACCTGTCCACTCACTATCTGGACAACGTGATCGACGCGAACCGCTACCCACTGCCGGAGATCACCGACCTGGCCCAGCGGATTCGGCGCATCGGGCTGGGCGTGATGGGGTGGGCGGACATGCTGGTGCGGCTGGGCATCCCCTACGGTTCTGAGGAATCGCTGCAGCTGGCCGAGCGGGTGATGGGGTTCGTGGACGAGGAGGCGAAGGTCAAGTCGGAGCAGCTGGCCGTGCAGCGGAATGTGTTCCCGGAGTGGGAGCGCTCGATTTGGGGACCCGATGAGACCTGCGCACGCGATAGGGATGGCAACCGGATCCGGCCGCTGCGGCGGCTGCGCAACTGCAATCTGACCACGGTGGCGCCGACCGGGACGATCTCGATCATCGCCGATTGCGCGGGTGGGATCGAGCCGCTCTTCGCCGTGGCGTTCATGCGGAATCAGGCGGGCACGCTGATGCCCGATGTCAATCAGGACTTCGTGGCCCTCGCACGTCGGCAGGGGTGGTACTCAGACGAACTCATGGAGCGGATCGCGTGCGAGGGCCACATCCATTTCGACGAGGTGCCGGAGACCGTGCAGCGNGTGTTCGTGACCGCGCACGATGTCACTCCGGAACAACATGTCAGGATGCAGGCGGCGTTCCAGAGNTATGTCGACAGCGCCATGTCGAAGACGTGCAACTTCCCGCACGACGCGACGCCGGACTACGTCCGCAAGATCTACCTGCTCGCCTTCCAGCTGGGCTGCAAGGGCGTGACGGTCTATCGGGACGGGTCGCGGGAGCATCAGGTGCTGTCCACAGGGAAGACAGCGGAGGCGGTCGTGCAGTCACATCCGATCTCAAAGGAAGAGAGCTCGGTCTCGGAGGTAGGGCGGAAGGGCGAAGACGTGGCAGGGGATGCTGGAGTCGCCTCCGAGGCCGAGCTCGCCAGTGCGGAGCTTGTCGGCGAGCTGAGGGAGCTGCGCGCCGAGCTGGAAAAGCTCGAGAAGGAGAATGAGCGCCTCAAACGCGAGCTCTCAGCCAAGCAGGGTGAATTGATGGGCCGGCCGTTCGTGCGCGAGCGACCTGACGCTCTGCGTGGTATCACCCGCAAGATGGTCTCGCCGCTGGGCACGCTCTACGTGACCATCAACGAGGACGAGAAGGGACGTCCCTTCGAGGTCTTCACTACGCTCGGCAAGGCGGGCGGCGCTGCGATGGCCGACGCGGAGGCCATCAGCCGGCTGATCTCGCTGGCACTGCGCAGCGGGATCCCGCTGCGCACCGTCAGCCGGCAGCTGCGCGGCATATCCTGCGATCGGGCTGTGGGCTTCGGCGCGAAGAAGATCCTCTCGATGCCCGACGCTGTTGCCCTGGCCCTCGAGGAATATCTGGCCGAGAAGGAGGGCCAGCAGCAGGTGCTGCCGCTCAAGGATCCCGAGACGGGCTCCAAGGGCAACGGCGGTACCCAGAGCGCTGCGCGTCCCGAGATCGGGGGCAGCGTCTTCGATGAGCCAGCCAAGCACTTCGGCCGCGACATCAAGGCGTTCATCGAAACCTGCCCCGACTGCGGCACGTCGCTGCAGTTCGCGGAAGGCTGCCTGAAGTGTCTCGCCTGCGGCTACTCGGAGTGCGGTTGATCCCCCGACCGTTGTCCGGCTGCTGAAGGGCGCCTGGTTCGGCGCCCTTCGGCTTTCCGGTCCGTCAGCTCGCCGACCCGGCTTTTTCTTTCCGCACCCGCTCACTAGTTTACCGCCGCGCACGCACGTGCTCAGACGTACGACCGTCGCCGCTCTTGCTATGGGCGGCGCTGGAGGCACTGGCGCTCGAGCCGGGGCGTTGCCGGCCCGTTAAGGGGCCGAAGAGCAGGAGGCCTTATGAGACTGCCGCTGTTGCTTTGCTGGATCGGCGCATTCGTGTTGCTCAGCAACGACCGCGCCTCCGCTCAATCGCAGCCGCTAGGTGCGGTGCGAAGCTACTGGTCTACGCACGAATCGGAGATCGTCGATGAGCTGGTCGAGTTCTTGAAGCTGCCGAACGTGGCTGCCGACATCCCGGCGATGCGGCGGAACGCGGAGGCGTTGCTCGAGATGATGGCGGCGCGCGGCATTGCCGCGCGCCTGCTGGAGACGGATGGCCCGCCTTACGTCTTCGGCGAACTCCGGGTACCCGCCGCGGCCCGGACGATCCTGTTCTACGCCCACTATGATGGCCAGCCGGTGGACGCGAGCCGCTGGGTCGGGCACGACCCGTTCACGCCGGTGCTGCGCGATGCGCCGCTGGAGGCAGGTGGGCGGATCATCGACTTCCCGACCCATGAGAAGTACGACCCGGACTGGCGTCTCTACGCCCGGTCCGCTGCGGATGACAAGTCGCCCATCGTCGCCATGCTGGTGGCGCTCGACGCGCTTCAGGCCGGGTCAGTGGAGCCCACGGCCAATCTGAAGTTCCTCTTCGAGGGAGACGAGGAAGCAGGGTCACCGAACCTGGGCGCGCTCGTTCGCGAGCATGCCGAGCTACTCTCGGCCGATCTCGTGATAGGCGCAGACGGCCCCAGGGACCCGTCGGGCCAGCCGACGCTCTATTTCGGGGCGCGCGGGATCGTCAGCGCCGAGATCACCGTGTACGGGCCGCTCAGGCCCTTACACAGCGGGCACTACGGGAACTGGGCACCGAACCCGGCCATGCGTCTCGCCCAGCTGCTCGCGACCATGAAGGACCCCGAGACGGGGCGAGTGCGGGTGGACGGCTTCTACGACGATGTCGTGCCGCTGAGCGACTTCGAGCTCCAGGCCATCGCGGAGGCGCCCAATGACGATGTCGAGCAGATGCAGACGTTCGCCATCGCGGCACCGGAGTCGGAAGGTGGCCGCCTGCTCCTGCTCAACCAACCCTCACTCAACGTGCGGGGGCTGCGCAGCGGTTGGGTCGGGTCCGAGGCACGCACGATCGTTCCTGATCTAGCGATCGCCAACATCGATTTGCGGCTGGTGAAGGATGTCGATCCGGGGCGGCAGGTGGGAAGGCTGATCGCGCATATCGAGAAGCAGGGTTACCACGTCCTCACGGATGAGCCCGACGCCGAGACGCGCCGACGTTACGCGCGGCTGGCCCGCGTCGTGACCTCCGACGGCTACCCGGCGTTTCGGACCTCAATGGATCTTCCGGTCTCACGGACGCTCATCGAGGCCGTGGAGACGCACACCGGCCAGTCGGCGGTGAAGTTACCGACGCTGGGCGGCAGTGTGCCGCTATACCTGTTCACCGATGTGCTGAGGGTGCCCACGGTGGGCATACCGATCGTCAACCATGACAACAACCAGCACAGTCCCAACGAGAATCTGCGCATGGGGCACCTGTGGTCGGGGATCGAGATTCTCGCCTCGGCGATGCTGATACGTTGAATGGGAAGCGAATCGAGCGATGGCGGACCTGGAACTGATTCGTGAGCTGCTGACGCCGGCCAGCACGAAGATACTGCTGTTCGTGCTCGACGGTTTGGGCGGTCTACCGGTGACGGCGGGTGGGCCGACGGAGCTGGAGGCCGCTGACACGCCCAATCTCGACCGGTTGGCGTCCGAGGGCATGGTGGGTCTGCATCAACCCGTGGGTCCCGGGATCACGCCTGGCAGCGGCCCGGGACATATCGGGCTGTTCGGTTACGATGCGATCCGCTACCAGATCGGGCGCGGCGTGCTGGAGGCTTTGGGCGTCGGGTTTGATCTCGGGCCCAACGATCTCGCAGCGCGCGGCAACTTCTGCACGGTGGACGCGACGGGGAAGATCACGGACCGGCGCGCCGGTCGTATTCCCACCGAGCGTTGCCGGCAGCTGTGCGACGAGCTGCGGACTATCGAGCTGCCCGGTGTTGAGCTGTTCGTGGAACCGGTGCGCGAGCATCGCTTCCTGTTGGTGCTCCGCGGCGAAGGACTGGAAGAAGGTGTCGCGGACACCGATCCTGGGCATGTGGGCAGTCCGGCTCTCGACGTCCGCGCGGAGCGGCCCGCGGCGGAGAAGGCGGTGGGGCTGGTGCGCCGCTTCGTCGCTGAGGCGCGTGAGCGGCTGGCTGGCCACGAGCCGGCCAACATGTTGCTATTGCGGGGGTTTGCCCGTTTGCCTACCTGGCCGAAGTTCCCGGAGGTGTTTGGGCTCAGGTCGGTGGCCGTGGCCCAGTATCCCATGTACCGGGGTGTGGCAAAGCTGGTGGGGATGGACACAGCGGAGACGGGTGCGTCGCTGGATGACCTGTTCACGACCTTCGAGCAGGTCTGGCCGCACTACGACTTCGCCTTCGTGCATGTGAAGGAGACGGACAAGGCAGGTGAGGACGGCGACTTCGAGCGCAAGGCGAGGGTGATCGAGGAGGCCGATCGATACGTTCCTCGCCTCATGGCGCTGAAGCCCGACGTCATCATCGTCACCGGCGACCACTCGACACCAGCGGCGCTGCGTAGCCACAGCTGGCATCCGGTGCCGTTTCTGCTCTGGTCGCCCAGCTGCCGGCCTGACCCGGTGAAGCAGTTCGGCGAGAAATGGTGCCTACAGGGTGCGGCAGGGCTCTGTCGTTCCGAGGATCTCATGCCGCTCGCGCTGGCCCACGCCGGTCGTTTGACCAAGTTCGGCGCCTAGCATCCGTAATGCCCGATGACCTGGGAGACAGTGACGTTCGACTGCTACGGCACGTTGGTCGACTGGGACGGCGGAATCGCAGAGGCCTTCCTGAAGTCGGCGGCAGAGGACGGACTCGCCCTTGAGCCCGCTGAGGTGATCGCTGCCTACCACGTGGTCGAGCCGAAAGTCCAGGCGGGCCCCTATCGCCGCTATCGGGACATGCTGGCCGAGACAGCGCTGCGGGTCGCCGAGCGGCTGGGCTGGCCGCTGACACCCGGCCGTGCCGATTTCCTGGCGAGTTGTTTGCCGGACTGGCCGGTCTTCCCGGATACTCGCCCCGCACTCGAGCGCATCAAGTCGCGTTTCAAGATCGCGATCCTCTCCAACATCGACGACGATCTGCTCGCGGCGACCCTTCAGCGGATCGGGGTCGATTTCGATTGGGCGATCACCGCAGAGCAGACCAGGAGCTACAAGCCGGCGCCTGGACACTTCCGTGAGGCAATCCGAAGGGTCGGGGGGCAGCGCGAGCGCTTGCTACACGCGGCTCAGAGCCTGTTCCATGACATCCGTCCGGCGTGCGAGCTGGGGCTCTCGGCAATCTGGGTGAACCGCAAGGCTGAGGTCCGGGTCGATGGGCCGCCCCCGCTGTGTGAGGTCGTCGACCTGACGGGCTTGGCAGACTGGCTGGGCGTATGATCTGGGCGTGGGCTGTCCTCTCTTCGCTTTCCAGGCAGGCAATGTCGGACTGTTAGACGAGGTTCTATGGCACACAAGAGCGAGCAACAGCAGGTGGTGATCCTTGGCGCCGCCGGGCGCGACTTCCACGACTTCAACACCTATTTTCGGGGCAACCCGGAGTATCGAGTCGTCGCGTTCACGGCGACACAGATACCGAACATCAGCGATCGCATCTACCCCAGCGAGATCGCCGGCCCGCACTACCCTCAGGGGATACCGATCGTCCCGGAGGAGGAGCTGGAGTCGCTCATACGGCACGAGAAGATCGACACCTGTGTGTTCTCCTATTCCGACGTCTCACACGAGTACGTGATGCATCTGGCCAGCCGTAGCCTGGCCGCGGGCGCCAGTTTCATGCTTTTGGGGCCCGGCCACACGATGCTCGAGTCCCAGCGGCCGGTGATCGCCGTCTGCGCTGTGCGCACTGGGTCGGGGAAGAGCCAGACGACGCGCTACGTCGTGGAGCGGCTGCGGGCTTTCGGTCGCAAGCCGGTCGTCGTGCGTCACCCCATGCCCTACGGCGATCTCTGCAAGCAGCGGGTGCAGCGGTTCAAGACCTACGACGATCTCGAGCGCCATGAAGTAACGATTGAGGAGCGCGAAGAGTACGAACCGCACGTGCGGGAGGGAACGGTCGTGTTCGCGGGGGTCGACTACCAGGAGATCCTGCGGCAGGCGGAGGCGGACGGCGATGTGGTGGTCTGGGACGGTGGCAACAACGACCTACCTTTCTTCCGGCCGGACCTCCATATCGTGGTTGCCGACCCCCACCGGCCCGGCCACGAGCTCACCTACCACCCCGGCGAGGCCAACCTGCGGATGGCCGACGCGGTGGTCATCAACAAGAGCAATTCAGCAACGCCGGAGGGCTTCGAGACGGTGCGCCGCAACATCGCTGTGGCCAATCCCAAGGCGCGCGTCTTCAGGGGGCGCTCGCCGTTGACCGTGGACCATCCGGAGTTGCTCAAGGGCCGGCGCGTACTGGCCGTAGAGGACGGCCCCAGTCTAACCCACGGCGAACTGCGTTTCGGCGCCGCCAGCCTGGCGGCGCAGGAGCAAGGCGCGGCGGAGCTGGTGGATCCGCGCCCCTTCGCGGTGGGCTCGATCATCGAGACGTTCGAAAAGTACCGCAGCACGGGCCCGGTGTTGCCGGCGATGGGCTACGGCGAGGAGCAGATCGATGAGCTGGCGGAGACGATTCAGCGCTCCGACGCCGAGGTGATCGCGGTGGGCACGCCGGTGGACCTGGCACGGCTGATCCAGATCAACCGCCCGCTGGTGCGGGTCACCTACGAGCTGGCGCTAGATGAGCCGGATGAGCTGGACGAGCTGTTGCAGGCGGCGCTGGTGCGCCGGCAGCAAGCCGGTTAGCCACGAGCTCGGCATCAGCAAGGCGGTGGCGAGGCATCCGATCGGAACGAGGGTACGGCGTTGACCGAGCAGGCGGAGCGAGCTGCGGCGATCCACCGGCGGGCGCTGGTGGTGGATGGGCACAACGATCTGCCCTGGAGGTTGCGAACGCTGTTTGCGTCCGACTTCGAGCGCTTCGATCTCGCAGCTCGCCATGACGAGGGGCACACCGACATCCCCAGGCTACGTGAGGGCGGCGTGGACGCCCTCTTCTTCGCTGCCTACGTGCCGTCGGAGTACGAGGGGCGCGGCGCCGCCCGTGAGGCCCTTGAGCAGATCGATCTGATCAAGCGGATGGTGGCCCGTTATGCGGAGCTGGAGCTGGCGCGCTCGGCCGCGGACATCGAGCGCATCGCGCGGTCCGGCAAGATCGCGGCGCTCGTCGGGGTCGAAGGTGGCCACACCATCGAGGGCTCGCTCGCCGTCCTGCGCAGTTACTTCGAGCTCGGTGCCCGCTACCTGACGCTCACTCACAACGACGCGACCGAGTGGGCCGACGCGGCGACCGATGAGCCACGGCATGGCGGGCTGAGCGGGTTCGGGGAGGACGTCATCCGCGAGATGAACCGATTGGGCATGCTCGTGGATATCTCGCACGTCTCGGTCGAGACGATGGATGCGGTGCTTCGTGTGAGTGAGGCGCCGATCATCGCGTCGCACAGCGGTGCCCTCGCCATCAACGATCACCCACGGAATGTGCCGGACGAGATACTAGAGCGGCTGCCGGACAACGGTGGTGTCGTGATGGTCAACTTCTTCTCTGGCTTCGTAGTACCGGCGGCCGCGGACGTGGCCAGGCGGATGTTGGCCTTCTACCGAGAACTGAGGGCACGGCACGGAGACGATGACGCAGCTGCCGAAGAGGCCTGGCAGGCTTGGTGGTCGGAGCAAGCGATCCCGCGGGGCAACGTGAGCGACCTGGTCGACCACATCGACCACATCGTGCAAGTGGCGGGGATCGACCACGTCGGCCTCGGCTCCGACTTCGACGGCTGCTCCGCCGTTCCGGAGGGCCTGAGGATGTCTCGAAGTACCCGNCGATCACCGAGGAGCTGCTNCGCCGGGGCTACGCGGAGCAGGATGTCNTGAAGGTCCTTGGGCAGAATGCACTGCGAGTGCTGGCGCAGGCGGAGGCGGCGGCGCGACGTCTGCGGTCCGTCGTCACGTGATCAGCTAAGCGCTCATAAGGGATGAGATCCCCTCCAGCCCGGCTCTTCCCGGACGTGCCCGCCGCCGATATCGCCGAGAATCGGAACTGAGGCCACGGATCCTGGTAGGAACATCGAGGTCGGCGTCCAAGTCAACGCCGGACGCGGCCTCCTCAGCAGCTGCCAGGTGGTGAGGGCGGGCGATATCCGGCAGTGTCGGCCTGGCCCGGCGGAGCTGGGCGGATAGCGGGATCGCTCGAAATTGCCTATACTTAGGTGATTTGCGCTCCCCCAGTTGGGGTTCCCGCGTCCGAGATTTCCCCCGCATACACTAGCGAGTACGCGTATTCGGCGATGATGACCCCGAGGTCAAGATCGGTTAAGCGCCCCGGAGGTAGGGCCGTCGGCCGGACGGGTGGCAAGGACCTCGAACTCTATACGCTTGGCGGCCTCCGCTTGCTGCGTCAAGGCGCGGATGAGACGTCCAAGCTCGGTGCCAAGCACCTGGCGCTGCTGGTCTATGTCTTCCACGAGCAGCGGCCCATGCACCCCTCCGAGGTGATCGATCTGCTCGGACGCGGCCAGGAGGAGGGGAAGGAGTTCGACGCTCTGAAGCGGGCCGTGGCCTGGCTGCGTGAGAACGTACCCGGTGTGAGCGTTCGGCTCACCGCGGAGACGATCGAAGCATTGGGTGGCCTGCGGCTCGACACACGGGAAGTCGACTCCGCGATCGATGATGGCGATGCCACGTGTGTGGCGGCGTTTTATAGTGGCGATTTTCTGGAGGGATTCCAATCGGGTGCCCCAGCATTCGACGAGTGGGCCCAGAAGGAGAGAGGTCGCCTCCGCAGGGCGTGGAGCCATGCGATCCTCACGGCCGCCCAGGAGTCGGAGCGCAGGGGCAACTGGGACGTCGCCGCGCAGTGGTGGGAGATCTTGGTCGCCCGGGCTCCCATGCGTCCGGAGGCTGTAGTCGGCCTCTTGCGTGCGTACGCGCAGTCCGGCGCGGAAGAGGAAGCGGCCCGGGTCTACAGCGAGTATCTTGTACGGCTCAGGCAGAGCGGTATCGCGCAGCCCGCCGAGGCCGTTCAGCAACTGGTGGCCCGGCACCCGAAGCTGCAGGAGATCGCGGCGCAGGCTCCGCCGCCTGCGGCAGATGCCGGCGCGGTCCAGCCGACGCCGCGGCCCCCGTCCACGCCTGTTGCTCCGCCGCCCAGGCCTGAGCCCAGGTTTGCCACTGCCCCGCCACTGCCGCACGGGGCGCCGCGTGAACCACGGCGACCCAGTGAACCTCCAGCGGCGCCAGAGCGGCCCAGGCCGGGTGCGGAGCCGGAGATCGTCAGCGGATTCCAGCCAGGAACGTCCCCTCCGCTGGAGGAATCCGAGCCGCTCACCGAACCACCGGTTAGCGAGTCCGCTTCCGCGCCAGCGGCCGGCACTGACGAGGCGCTGTCACCTGAGCAGGATCAGGCTTGGCAGGAAATCGTGGACATGTCGACCGGTGACCAGCTGGATCTCTCCGTCGCAGAGGTACCCGAGGCCCCGGCAGCGCCGCCAGCGCGGCCTGCCGAACCGGAGCAGGATTCCCTCCTGCCGGAGACTGAGAAGCCGGCAGCGCCACAACCTGCTGCCGGCGCGAGGCCGGGACCGCGTCCATCGGGACGGCAGGGCGCGGACCTGTGGGAGGCGGCAGCCGCGGCCACCGACAAGTATGCGGGCGTACGCCACGAGATCACGTCGGTGCGAAAGCCGTGGGGCCGCGTGCTCCGCGAAGCCTGGGATGAGGCCGCGCCATGGCGTGCCGCGGCGAGAGAGCACGCGGCGAGCGGCCTTGAGCGAGCTGTCGCCGCTGCGGCGGTTCTGCCGGCTTCGCTGGGCCAGTTCCTGCGAGGTGCCGGTCGCCTCATCTGGAGCGCGATCTGCTCACTGGCAGTGCTACGCCGCCCGTTCAAGGCCGCCGGGCGTGGTTTGGGTGGAGTGGCGGGGCGCGCCCGCACAAGGCGCCAACGCGCGGCAGTGGAGTTGCAGGAGGCCTTGACCCAGCCGCTTGAATCCAAGTCGGCACTGCTCGATGCGCCGGCCGGGCCGGCCGCCCCTGAAGTCGCGCCGCGCGGCAAAGTCGTGGCGCCTGAGCTGGAGCCCCCGGTGGGGCCGCTGGAGCCGCCGGTCGAGCGACGGGAACTGCTGACCGAGCCGATCGAGCCGCCAGCCCGTGGGATCGAGCCTACGCCCGCGCCCTGGGAGCGCGTGGCTGAACCGGTTGAGCCTCCGGCCAAGCCGCTGGAGCCCGCTCCCAGGCCGGTCGAGCGAGTGGCTGCGCGGGTCGAAGCCCCGGCCAAGCCGTTCGAAGTGCTGGCCAAGCCGCGTAAGCGG
>JGI24422J19971_10000936_pt1 | contig 17206 bp, 17 predicted proteins | sample DeeMarSWOR152_54_FD_19971 | JGI IMG/M metagenome (IMG submission 19971) | reverse complement strand
TACCAAACCAGATTCTAATATCCCAGCGGTGGCCAGACGGCCAGATGGCAGTTGATGTGTTTGCCCTTCCCAAGCTCCCTGTGGTATAGACCGGCCCAGCACAACAGCTAAGCTGTTTCTGGTTTTACCCTCGGAACATGAAATTAGTTTCAGGATTATTGCCCTAACTCCGTAACTGTATTCTCAACAGGGATATGTACATCAAAATACATGCTTGGCATTGTTTTACGGAATCAAGGCAATAATCACATTAGTTTTTCTCTTGACCCGCCACCCCAATACTTGGGAAACTACGGCGGTNCCGAGGTCACACAAAGGTTGCGCGATTATCGGCGAGACCTCCTGAATATGAAGGGANGAGACCTCCATGAACGTATTCATAAGCACCTTCGAATCAGTTGCAGTTCTGCTGGGTNTAGGNATTATTGGGTTCTGGATTATCAGAAAACGAATCCTTCCCGGGGACATACTTGGCTTACTCTCCCCGCTCGCCCTTGATATCGCCCTACCCTGTCTTATTTTTGTAAGAATAATCAAGGACTTCTCACCGAGCGCCTCGCCAGATTGGTGGCAGCTGCCGCTGTGGTGTTTCTTCTTTATGGCATGTGCGGCCATCTTGACGCTAGCCTCCACGTTAGTAACAAAGAGGGAAACGAGGCGAGAATTCGCAATCAGCCTCTACTATCAGAATGCCATATTTTTCCCCTTGGCAATACTGGCAGGTATATACGGGGAGGATTCGCCGTATCTCGTTTTTCTGTTCTTGTTTACTATCTTTTATCCGGCCTTCTTCTTCAGCACCTATCGGTTTTTCTTCAAGGAAATGGAGAGAAAGGCCTTGGATTGGAGAAAGATAATTCACCCCGTGCTCATCGTGACGGTCTTGGCAGTTTTTATTCGGCTGGCTGGTTTCCAGCATGCTATCCCTGACTTCGTTCTCTCAATCTTAACCCTGGTAGGTGGTATGACCATACCCCTTCTCATGATTATACTAGGCGGCAACATCTACATGGATTTTCAGCACAAGGGTCAGTTGCAATTCGTGGAAATCGCAAAATTCGTCATCATCAAAAACATCGTCTTCCCTCTTGTTTTCCTTGGAATCCTGCTGATCATTCGTCCGCCATATCACATTGCTCTGCTTCTTATCCTGCAAAGCGCGATACCACCTGTGACTGCTGTCCCACTTGTTACCGAGCGGTCGGGAGGAAACAGGGCCATTGTAAATCAATTCCTTGTCGCCAGCTTCGTTTTCTCGCTGATTTCCATATCATTTATGGTTTGGTTATTCTCACTGTTTTTCACCCCACCGTGAGACAATCACCGGTGCAATGCTTAAAGTACCTTGGGAAACGCCCTTGCTTGAGCTGAGGATGTTAATGCCTATGGCCCTCGGGGCAACACTCCTTCACACCGGGGGGTGAGCCTTCCGACATCCTTTGAACAACCAGGGGAAGCAAATACTTCGCTATGACACGAGACGAGTACCCAGCAGTCCCTCGAATTGGTGTGGGGGCGGTGGTGTTCAGAGAAAATAAAGTCCTGCTGGTCAAGCGCAATAAACCGCCTGGCAAAGGTCTATGGGCCATCCCGGGCGGACGGCTCGAGCTGGGGGAGACCCTGCAAGAGGCAGCCGAACGAGAGGTCAGAGAGGAAACGGGGGTAATTATCAGGGCTCGAAATCCTGCCTACACCTTTGAGGTAATTGAACGCGACAACCAGGGATGCATCCGTTTCCACTATGTGATTGTCGATCTTCTCGCTGACTATATCAGCGGCGACCCACATCCCGAAAGTGATGTATCAGAGGCACGCTGGATCGATCGCCACGAGCTCGATGAGCTTCCAGTCAGCAAGAGCACGCAAACCTTGCTGAAGCAAAAGATCAGTTTCGGGCCTTAGGCCTCCGCAGAGCGCCGTCTTTCCCTTGTGAGTGTTCCCCATGTTTGACAGACTTGCCCAGGTGCGGAAAAGAGGCGAGCAGCTGATCCAAGTTTTCCTCCCCTGAGAGGTGAACCTCAATCCCGGCGTCGGCAAACACGTACCCAGGTCCTTTCTTTCCTACGTCCTCCCTCATGGCCACTGCATCAATTTTCTGATCGACCAGCCATTCGGCCACGCGTATGCCTTTAGCCCTTTGNACAGCAGTGTGCGGGTTAGCGANCACCTCCTGGCGATCGATCTTTCCATCTGCCAAGCGCAGGCGCACAATGGCAAAATATGGCGACTCTCCAAGGTGGCTNCTAATTCGGCCCCTCATGTCNGCGAGTGGAACCGCAAGCACCATTTCCCGAGGTGCCTGGGGCTCGTAGTGGATCACTACTCGCTCTACGTGAGGTACCTGCTCGCGGATCATTCTTTCAATACGGTCGCTGATTGCGTGAGCCTTGTTAAGATCGCCAGTTCGCATCACAATAAAGCTATCGATAAAGCGATAACGACCTGCGTTACGTCCCGTAAGCCACCGAACTTCCCTTACTGTGGGCTCAGATTCAATGATCTGCCGTACTTGTTTCATGGTAACGGGGTCAATTGAAGCATCGAGCAACACCCGCATTCCGTCAGAGAGCAGCTCGTAGCCGGCATAGGCAATGAAAATAACAACAACAGCTGCCCCAATATGATCTATGGTAATTCCATGAGTATCGATTTTCAGCCCGACATAGCTCAGCGCTACGGCAACCACCACAACTGACGATGAAATGAGGTCAACTTGTCGATGGCGACCTTCCGCTCTCAAGGCGGGGGACCCCGTTCTCCTGCCCACCCGCATGACATATTGGCCAAATACTAAATTTACAAGAGCTCCAGCAACTAACCAGCCGATAATCCCCGGTGTGATCACGGGCAACTGCTCTGCCGGGGAAAAAGCCCTGGTGGCGACTTCATACCCGGCAACGAAGATAAAAATGGCAACGACAACTGAGATAACATTTTCAACCTTGTAGAGCCCGTATGGAAATGTGGCCGTCTTATAGGTGGATAACTTGAGGCCACCAATAACAGCCAGCGAGGCAGCGGCATCAGTGGCGGAGTCAATGGCACTCGCTGCAACGGCAAGGCTAGCAGAGGAATACGTCAAGATAATCTTGATCCCCATCAGTGCAATGTTGATAAGAAAAGCGTAGAGGGCTATGCGTTGGATTTCTCTATCTTCCTCCCCATCAGCACTCAGACGCTCGGCGCCAAATTCATGCGGCAATGGTTTACCCTTCACGATGAGAGTCCCACCTGTTCCATGCCACGCACAGCGTAATTATCTCAGCCAGTTTCAAGACCTGAAAACTAAACTTCAGCATCTTGTCACCATACCAAGGCGCTTTGGTACACTCCGGTTTATCGATCGGGCCACAGAGCACCCGACCTCCGTGAAACAGCTCTGCTGTTTTCACTCCTTAGACAATCCTACCACATTCGCGCTAAAATACAATGGCTGGGGCCTTGATACAAACTCCTCTGGCCACGGTGGGACAAAGATGGAAGCAATATGTTCCTGTGCGGCTTAAGGGGCACGAACATTGCATAGCCGTAGTTTTGGTGAACGGCTACATCATTGAAAATTGCTGCCAGCGTCCAGGGCCTATTGCCACTCGTAAAAGCTGAGTTTCCGATTGCCGTATCATTGACACCGAGGCGAAAGGATGATAATAAATAAATGTAACTTTTCTGAGCCAAGCGAGGAACAGGAGCATGAAGGATAATAAAGAGAGGGGCCCCAAAGCTGATCAATATCGGGATTTTTTGGAAGACCTCAGCCAGTTTTCGGCAAGGGATGAGGAAAAATATCTCGTGGATAGTGCTGGCTACATACCCACCGACAAGGAGATCATCTTAAAGGTTGGTGAGAGCGTTAAAGCTATCAGAGAAAAAAAGGGGCTGAGTCTGGAGGATATATCCCAAAGAACTGGCTTAGAGGTTGACAGCTTAGCTGAAATAGAGAAAGGGGAAATGTCTCCACCCCTCGGGACGATCATTAAACTGGCAAAAGCCCTAGAGATGAAGATGGGTTATTTCATCTCTGGCCATGAAGATCTGCCGTACACCATTGTGCGGAAAAATGACCGCAAGCTTGTATCCCGATATGACGCTCAGAGGAGCGACAAATACGGCTATGAATTTACATCACTAGCTCCCTATAAGAAAAATCGACATATGGAGCCCTTTATTGTCAAATTGGAACCAACGGATATTGAAGAGGAACGATCAACTCATGACGGCCAGGAATTTATCTATGTACTTGAGGGCTCCATGGAAGTCCGGCTGGGGGAAGAGGTTCATCTCCTCCAACCCGGCGATGCGATATACTATGATTCCACAGTTCCCCATCTGGTAAAGTGCCAGGGTAAAGAGACGACAAGAATACTGGCTGTGCTTTACGCTGAATGAAGAGAGGGGTTCAGTAGCTGGTGACACAATGATTGCATTTGATTTGCGATGCTTAAATGGACATGCCTTTGAGGGCTGGTTTCAGGACCTTGAATCCTTTGAGAATCAAAATTCCAAGGGAATGGTCACATGCCCTGTTTGCAACAGCAACAAGGTAACCAGGGAACTTTCTCCAGTAGCCATTAAGAGCGGAAAGACTGAGGAAAAGTCAGGGGAAACTAAGCCTGACTATCGAAAACTCGCCATGGGCTTGATGCAGTATATTAGGGATAACTTTGAGGACGTCGGAACGGCCTTTACGAAAGAGGCCCTGAAGATGCACTATGGCGTTACGGAAAAAAGGGATATACGGGGATCAGCAACAGCCGACGAAGAAGAGACGCTTAAGGAAGAGGGCGTCAAGTTCTTCAAGCTCCCGTTTCTTAAGCCGCGAGATGATGAAGACTAATGAGCTCTGTGCACGCCTGAGGCTACTTTTCTCTCCTCGGAAAACCGCTTTCTAACAACCTATCACAAGATACATCTGCGCTGTTATGGGAATGGTTGATATCACCGGGAAGAAACCTATTGTGAGAGAGGCGTTGGCCTCTGGCCGAATACAGCTTTCCCAGGAAACGATTAGAAGGATAAGGGAGAACAGTGTCAAAAAAGGGGATCCCAGAGTAGTTGCTGAGGTAGCTGCGATAAATGCAGCTAAGGAAACATCTCGCTTAATTCCCCATTGTCATCAGATTCCGCTCAATGCCGTCGAGCTGAGCTTTTCACTGGGAAAGGACTATGTTGAGGCCAGTTGTCTCGTGAAGGCAGAAGCCATGACCGGGGTGGAAATGGAGGCCCTCGTGGGTGCCTCAGTAGCCCTGGTAACCCTGTGGGATATGGTTAAGTACCTCGAGAAGGATGAGAGCGGCCAATATCCATCGACCCTGATTTCCGATATCAGGGTCCTGAGAAAGGTGAAAGGTCCGGAACACGAGCCCGATGCGGCTTAGAAAAAAACCAATGTCACAACAACGAAAATGGGCACAAGGAAAACGACGGAATATTTGATCATATATCCGAAGAAGCTCGGCATTGGTGTGCCAGCCTCCTCCGCAATAGACCTCACCATAAAATTGGGTGCATTGCCGATATAGGTATTGGCGCCAAAGAAAACTGCACCCGCAGAAATAGCCATCAGATATACCTGATTCTCCCCAATCAAATTGCAGACAGCTATCGGCTCAGGTGTTCCGGGGCAGAACTTCCCCAGTGCGCTCGTGAAGAACGTTAAATAGGTAGGGGCATTATCGAGGAAGCTCGAGAGCATGCCGGTAACCCAGAAGTAGTGAAAGGGTTCCTTTACCGACTCAATAACAAAACCGAGCGCCCCTTCGCTTCCTGCCAGGAGGATGAGGAGGCACGGTGTCATCGTTATAAATATGCCGGCAAAAAGGTAAGCTACCTCTTTGATGGGAAACCAGGTAAATTCATTTTCCTCCCGTATCTCGGAGCGGGTAAAAACCAACGATAGAACACCCATGAAAATAATGAATCCATCCCTTACCCACTCCTGGACATTTCTGGTCACACCGAACGTAGTTACCTCTCCCCAATGCACAAGCCCGCTCAGGATAACCGAGCAGACGATCCCGGCTAGGAATATGAAATTGTAGGCACCGGCTAGGCTGAGCGGCTCCTTCTCCTCATCTTCGAACTCCTTAGCATCATGCCCTTCCTTCTTATAGTAGTAGAAGTCCAAGGCAAAGTAGATGCCCACCAAGATGAAAACAGTCAAGAGCATGTGTGGCAATATGTGAAATGTCCAAAAAAAGGGAACACCGTGTAAGAAGCCCAAAAAAAGTGGTGGATCACCGACTGGCGTCAATGCTCCGCCGACGTTTGCCACAAGAAAGATGAAGAATACCACCATGAATGCCCTGTTTTTTCGATAACTGTTGGCCCTCAGGAATGGCCTAATGAGTAACATTGCGGCTCCCGTCGTTCCCATCCACGATGCCAAGATAGTCCCTATGACAATCATGACCGTATTCACCAGCGGTGTACCCCGAAGGCTTCCCCTCAGCAGTATTCCGCCCGAAACAGTGAAGAGCCCCCATAGCAGGATAATAAAGGGGACGTAATCTGCGATCATAATATGAAGAAACCCGTGCAACGCTGCTCCCTTATGGATAATCAACAGGGGGATCGCTATTGTGAGGGCCCAAAAGGCTGAAATTTTTCCAAAGTTGTGGTGCCAGAACGCGGGCACAAAAAGTGGGAACAGGGCAATTGAGAGCAAGATCCCGACAAATGGGAGGGTGCTGGAAAGGGAGAGAATCTCACCTAAATTGGCGTGTTCGCTACCTTCTTCATGAGAATGTCCGGCTGCAAAGACGGGCAAGGACAGCGCGAGGAAAACGAGCAAAAAAAGAATCAAGCTTTTCCACTTCATCAATGTGCCCCACAGAGAATTGCCGAGAGGATTATTGCCTTAACTCCGTAGACTAATGNGGAGCAACCATTCCGCTTGACCTAGCAGTCGTGCCAAATTTCCGGGCGCACAATAGGTGCAGCACNCTCCCCACATCGNNCGNACCATGTCCTGCCTCAGTTCACGCCTTAAGGTCGCTCGAAGTATAGGCATGAGGGTACTATGAGTCAAGAAGAAATTACCGCAGCACAAGTATTCAANAATACAATAGATCTCACCTTTTGTTTATGTTATACAGAACCAAAACAGGAGGTGGTTAGAAGATGAGAGATATCAGGTGGCTCAGAGCCCGCATGGCACAATTCCTCACCGTCCTCATCTCCACAGCTATCACCAGCTGTGCCACAAGCACTATCTCTGAACAGACAACGACTGCCGATGAGCCTCAACCTATTCAAGAAGCTTCGCGACCGGTGACTGCTGTCTATTACGATTTCGAGGATGTGCCTATTCCAAGGGAAATGGAAATCAGACGTGATAAGTCGTTTGTCTTCCAAACAACGGAGTTCACCGCTGGGTTGCTCACCTTTTCCGGAAGGGTCGATCCAGAATCCCTCATGAACTTCTTTACAGCTAAACTGCCCGAGGATGGTTGGCATTTCCTGAGCTCCATCAAATCTCCCAAAACCATTCTATTCTTTCAGAAGGAAAGCCGCTTCTGCATTATCACCATAATCAGCAAGGCCCTTACTACCCATGCGGAGATCCTCGTCGCCCAGGGACTCCAGAGCTTATAGTCCTCTCTCAGCATTATTGCCCCGTCGAAGGTATTGGTTGGTCCGTCTGCCTTCGACAGGGCACCGACGAATGTACTCCAAAATCCAATGTCCGGGTAGGCTTTATGGCTCTAGGTTTGTAAAAGCAGGTCACTCAGGCTAGGGAAGTTGCCAATAGATGCCGGCTTGAGACAATGGGTGTGACTTGACACACCTAATCGCTCACAGGTGGCCAAAGCACTGTGGGATTATGCCAACAGTTTTAAACGATACTGAAAACCTAGACGCAATCGCTCGGATCGCCACCAACCTTCGCCAGTCCATGAGTCAAAGCCGGCAAAATAACGGACAGGTTATCCCTTGCTCCATCCGGGCTCCCCGGCAGATTTACTATGAGACTGGTTCCCCGCACCCCGGCAATTGCCCGGGAAAGCATAGCATGGGGTGTTTTCTTCAAGCTTGCAGCCCTCATAGCTTCGGCCATACCGGGTATCTGATAGTCGATCACACTGAGCATGGCTTCAGGAGTTACATCAGTTGGGCTGACGCCAGTTCCTCCAGTTGTAACAATCAACCTGAGACCGTCTTGGTCAACCCAGTCGATCAAACACCTCGCGATCCTCTCTTGGTCATCAGGGACAATATCCTGCTTTTCAACACGGTAACCGGCCTTGGACAGCAAATCGACAACGACGGCACCGGATTCATTATCTCTCTGCCCCCTAAATCCCTTATTGCTTATGGTGAGCACCCCGGCCTTGATCATCAGTAGTCGACCCCTCTCCTATGCTTGTTTAGCTGAAGCTATTACCCTCTCCGCCAGTTGCGCCGGAAGCTCTTCATAATGTGAGTGTTCCATGTCAAAGCTTCCCCTCCCACCGGTCATTGACGTTAGATCAAAGGCGTATCTCAAAACCTCGGCAAGAGGCACCTCAGTCCTTATTACCTGGTACTTTCCCTCGCTGTCCATACCGAGAACCCTTCCTCTCCTACCGTTAATATCGCCTATGACGTCTCCCATGACTTCTTCTGGGACCCTAATTTCCATCTTCACAATCGGTTCGAGGAGAATCGGTGTGGCCTCTTGAACCGCCTTCTTGAAACACATCGATGCAGCGATCTTGAAGGCCATTTCAGAGGAGTCAACCTCATGGGATTTTCCATCGTAAAAACGGATTTTCAAGTCAACAACGGGGTATCCAGCCAAAACGCCATTCCTCATTGCCTCCTGTATTCCCTTCTCAACGGCGGGCACAAAATTCCTCGGAACATTCATGCCAACCAGTGCCTCTTCGAACACGAACCCCTGCCCCCTGTCGAGCGGGGAGATATCGAAATGCACCTCGGCAAACTGGCCCCGTCCTCCCGTCTGCTTCTTGTGTCGGTAAATTATCTTCTGCCTCGCGTTCCTAATTGTCTCCCGATACGGAACTTTGGGGGTCTTCAGGTTGATTTCCACCCCAAATTTCCGCTTTAATTTATCCCTCGTATTCTCAAGGTGAACCTGGCCTGTTCCAGAGAGAATAATTTCAGAGGTTGACTGATCTCTATCCACCCTAAGGGTCGGATCCTCATCCATCAGTCTGGCCAGGGAGGAGTATACCTTGTCCTCGTTCTCCTTTGCAGCTGCCTCGATGGCAAAGGAAATGCTTGGCGCAAAGGGCTCGGTTAGATCATACACGACGGGATTGCCCTCCGTGCAGAAGGTATCCCCCGTGCTAGTCTCCTTGAGCTTCGCTACGGCTGCGACATCGCCGGCGCCCACCGTATCCACCGGGGTTTGTTTTTTGCCTTCAATTAACAACAACTGGCCCAATTTCTCCTTTTTCCCCTTTGTTGCATTGAACACCGTGGATTCTGAGGCGATCTTCCCTGACATAACCTTGAAAATATTGAGTTTGCCCGCAAATGGGTCTGCCAGAGTCTTGAAAACGAGAGCTGAGAAGGGGGCCTCATCGGCGGCATCAAATTCCACCTCCTCCTCGCTATCAATCTTGTGTCCCTTGACCTTCCCTCTCTCCATGGGAAACGGAATTGTCTGATCAATGGTCTCCAACAGATTCTTGACACCGATGTTAAGAAGAGCAGATCCTGGAATAACGGGGACCACGGCGCCAGTCCTGACGCCCCGTACAAAGGTCTCCTCTATCTCCTTTGCGGTGATTTTCCCTCCATCAAGGTATTTTTCCATGATATCGTCATTAACCTCGACGATGTTCTCCATCATTTTCTCGCGCCATGTCTCTACTAGCTCGGCCATGGGGCTCGGGATATCACCGTCTTTATAAGAGCCGGTACCATCATCCTTATAGAGATGTGCCTGCAGTTTAATCAGGCTGACGAGGCCTTTGAAATCGCTCTCAGCTCCAATGGGGAGATAAATGGGAGTCAGATTCAGCGAGAAGACCTCCTCTATTTCCTTTAGGACCTTAAAGAAATCAGCACGTTCCCGGTCCAACTTGTTGATGAATACTAATCGTGGCTGATTCTGATCGTTGGCAAAACCCCACACCCTTTCCGTGCCCACCTTGACACCGTCAACAGCATCAACGATTACGACGGTCCCCTCAGCAGCCTGGAGACATACCTTCGTATCGGAAATGAAATCATTTTCGCCGGGTGTATCTATGAGGTTGAACCTCTTATTCCTCCATGTGTAAGGATGGAACGCTGCGCCCACGGTAACCTTTCTCTTTATCTCTTCCGGTTCGAAATCCATTGTGGAACTACCATCATCAACCCTTCCCAAGCGGCTGATGGATTTTGCGCTATAGAGCATAGCCTCGGCAAGTGTGGTCTTCCCGCATCCACTATGTCCGACCAGCGCTACATTCCTGATTTGATCTTCCTTCTTGGCCATATTGTCCTCTTACTTATGCTTCGTGCTGTCACGGTTTGGAGTTAAACCCTAAAAAAACGCCATAAGGGTGCTCAAAATGAATGTTCCCTAACTTACCCTAATGGGGAAAAATGTCAAGGCTTGAAACTGGAAAAGGTAAGCTCCAGCCCACCAATCTCCGTCGTTGACACCGTCACGCTCTTTGTCTACAATGTGGCCCATTCTGTGAAAGATGAAGAATCGTGCAGCAGTGAAAGGGGCGTCACAACAGTGCCGTACATAATCGCAATGGCTGGAAAAGGAGGCACGGGAAAGACCACGCTTGCTGGGTTCCTGATCAAGTATCTGGTTCAAAAGGGAAAGACCCCTATACTGGCCGTTGACGCTGACTCAAATACAAACCTCAATGAGGTGCTGGGTGTTCCACTTGCTGAAACGTTGGGCACGAGTCGGGAGGAAATGAAAGAGGGCGTTGTACAGCAAGGCATGACCAAGCAGACGTTCATGGAAATAAAACTGGCGGAGGCAGTGGTTGAGGGGAAGGGTTTTGATCTCATCGCCATGGGCAGGCCAGAGGGACCTGGTTGCTATTGCGCTGCGAACAACCTGCTTTCCATGTATCTCGAGAAACTTATAGACAATTATCCTTACATGGTTGTGGATAACGAGGCCGGCATGGAACATATCAGTCGGCTCACCACTAACAATGTTGACATTCTCCTGGTAGTTTCTGATGCTTCCATGAGGGGGATTGAAACTGCCGGCCGGATTACCCGGTTGGTGGATGAATTGAGGATTAGGGCTGAAAGGAGATTTTTGATAATCAATCAGGCGCGGGATGAGCTAACTGAGCCGTTGCAACAGGCAATAGCCAGTAACGGACTAAATCTGGCCGGTACCATACCAAAAGATGATCTGGTGTACGACTTTGATATGGCCGGCAGTCCAACAGTTACGTTACCGGATAACAATCCGGCCCTCTCCGCTGCATTTACCATTTTTGATGAAATAATCGACAGCAACAAATAGATAACATCTATGCTAACAGTACTGGTAACTGGCGGGTGCGGCTTTATTGGCTGCAACTTCATTAAATTCCTTCTCAAGAATCGAAAGGGCACCCGGGTTATAAACCTCGATAAGCTCACATACGCCGGAAACCCTGCCAACCTCTCCGATGTTGTCCGTGAATATGCGCCATCACAATACCAGTTTATCAAAGGTGATATCGCCGACAAAGGGGTTGTTCAACGCATCCTCAGAGAATCTGACGTTGACTGGGTCATCAATTTTGCCGCTGAATCCCACGTTGACCGAAGCATCACAGCACCGGCTGAATTCCTGAATACAAACATACTCGGAACCTTTACGCTGCTCGACACTGCGAGGGAGTTTTGGCTCGACGGTGGTTCAGATGTTACGAGCAAGCGGTTTCTCCAGGTCTCCACCGATGAGGTTTACGGATCTCTCGAGAGCACGGGCTTCTTCACAGAAACGACTCCCTACAGCCCCTCGAGTCCGTACTCAGCCAGCAAGGCAGCCTCCGATCATCTGGTGCACGCCTATCACAGAACCTACGGGCTGCCGACCATTACCACTCATTCGTCCAATAACTATGGCCCTTATCAGTTTCCGGAAAAGCTCATTCCCCTGATCATCAATAATGCCATAAAAGGCGAAAAACTCCCGGTATACGGAGACGGCAAAAACATAAGGGATTGGCTCTACGTGGAGGACAACTGTTCGGCCATTTTGGCCACCCTTGAAAGAGGGCTACCCGGCGAAAGATACAACGTTGGAGCCAACTGCGAAAAGCAGAACATTGAGATCGTTACCATGATCTGCGATTATCTTGATCAGAAAGTCGGGCTAATAGGATCGAGGCCAAGGAGAACTCTCATAGAATTTGTGCCTGACAGGCCCGGGCATGATCGGAGATACGCAATCGACGCCTCCAAAATAACACATGAGATCCACTGGAAACCTTCGGTCAGCTTTGAGACTGGAATAGCAAAGACTATTGAGTGGTATCTCAACAACAGGGCCTGGACAGAGGATATCGAGACGGGGAGATATCGCAAATTTGATCGGGACATTTAAGTGAGCGGAAAAACTACCAAGGGCATCGTTCTAGCAGGGGGCACAGGCTCTCGTCTCTATCCTATCACCATAGCGGTGAGCAAGCAGTTGCTTCCCATCTGCGACAAACCCATGATCTATTACCCCCTGTCCGTCCTGATGCTTGCCGGCATACGGGAGATACTCATCATTTCAACTGCTGACCACATACCCCACTTCAAGAGGCTGCTGGGTGATGGCGGACACCTTGGCCTTTCTTTAGCATATGCGGTACAGCCGAAGCCTGAAGGTTTGGCTCAGGCCTTCATCATAGGCAAGGAGTTTATCGGGGAACATCCTTCTTGCCTCATCCTTGGGGATAATATCTTTTACGGACACGGTTTTCTGGACTCTCTGCGAAGAGCCGCAAACAATAAAAGCGGTGCCACCATATTCGGTTATTGGGTTCGCGACCCTGAACGTTACGGGGTAGTGGAGTTTGATGCAGCGGGAAATGCAATCAGTATCGAGGAAAAGCCAAAAACCCCCAAGTCCAACTACGCCGTGACTGGCCTCTATTTCTATGATGATCAGGTGTGCTCCATTGCCTCAGGGCTCAGGCCATCACAGAGAGGGGAGTTGGAGATCACCGATGTAAATATGGCGTATCTCAAAAAGAACAAACTGAAGGTGGAAACCCTCGGCCGGGGTATCGCATGGCTCGACACAGGCACCTATGAGTCCATGATACAGGCCATTAACTTCATCCATGCGATCGAACAGCGACAAGGGCTTAAGTCTGCCTGTCTTGAGGAGATTGCCTATCGAAGGGGATACATATCGGCTGATCAGCTGGAGACACTTGCCACGGGTATGAGAGAAAGCTCCTATGGCCAATACCTCCTGGAGATATTGCGCGAGAAACCAGTATCGGCGACGGGCTCGGGGGGCATCACAAATGATCTTTAGCCCATCTCCCATTCTTGCAGATGTCATCATCATAGAGCCAGATATCATTGCCGACACGAGAGGCCACTTCATGGAGACCTATCATCGGGAAAGATTCGCCGCCAGCGGTATCGATGTGAGATTTGTTCAAGATAACCAGTCCATGTCCGTAAGAGGAACGCTGAGGGGTCTCCACTATCAGATCAAAAGGCCTCAGGGAAAACTCGTGAGGATCCTCTATGGCGAGGTATTCGATGTTGCAGTTGACATCAGGAGATCCTCGTCAACCTGCGGAAAATGGCATGGGATTGTATTATCCGCTGATAACAATAAGGCCGTCTACATCCCTCCACACTTCGCACACGGTTTCTGCGTCCTCTCTGATAGGGCGGAGTTCTTCTACAAGTGTACTGATTTCTATGCACCGGAGTATGAACGGGCCATCCGATGGGATGATCCTGATCTCGCTATTGACTGGCCCATCAAAGACCCTATCCTCTCCGACAAGGATGTCGTTGCCCCGTTCTTTAGAGATGCTGAACTTCCTGAATAGTACCGAGCGATTTACCTGTACAACAGTTGAAGGGCAAACAAATGGTAGTTTCATCCATTTTCTGGTACTGTTACCGGTAAAGAGGGGGTGTTCGCCACTGGGGAAAAGCTGAGGGATTCACCGATAGTTCTTTCTCCAGGATCAGGGCAGAGCACAAAGATTAGCACCATGGCCAAAGCAGTGTCCAATCACCCAGTCAGGAGTGAGATTTGGGGAGTAGTCTTCCTGCTTTTAACCCTTATCGTCGCAGTAAGTCTGCTATCCTACAATCCACAGGATCCGTTTATCTGGGAAAGGGCACAGGCTCTTGACCAGGCGAAAAACCTCTTTGGGCCCATTGGTTCACACCTGGCAGGTGGCCTGTTTTGGCTTCTTGGTTTCTCATCCTTTTGGCTCATCCCCATTCTCCTCTACCTGGCCATTTGCTTCTTCAGGGGAAGATTTCCCTCCGGAGCCACTTCCATATTGGTAAGCCTCGTTCTCTTAGTCTTGGCCTTTTCTGCCCTCATCTCGCTTCACATGCCAAATGGGGCGTCTTATCGAGGTGCAGTCGTTAGCGGAGGGGTGACAGGCTCCCACGCTGCGGGATTAGGGAAAAAGGTTTTTAACGATTTCGGTGCATATGTGCTTTTTCTCTCGATTTTCATCATCTCCTTCATGTTCACTACCCGATTCTCCTTTGGCATGTTTTTCAAGGCAATCTGGGAAGCAGCTTCTCATGTCGTCCTTTATGGCAAGGAACAATCGCTCAAATACGGGGAACGGAGAAAACGAGCAAGGATGAGAAAAACCACAATAGAAAGGGCGGTCAGCGCCAAAAAGCGGGAGATGACCATTGTTGAGCCGCCATTTCAGAAACCCGCGAAACCAACGCAGGAGTTCTTTCCCTTCATGGCTGTGCCCGGTGAGTTTAAGCTCCCCCCGCTGGAGCTTCTCGATGAAATACCCAAAACAGGCGACAGCCAGGTGCAAAAAGAGAGCCTGCGAATGAATGCGCTCCGGCTTGAGGGGAAACTGAGGGACTTCGGGGTAGATGGCGAGGTGGTTGAGATTGTGCCAGGTCCCGTTATCACCATGTACGAATTCAAGCCAGCCCCAGGCATTAAGATAAGCAAGGTAGCCTCCCTTGCGGATGATCTGGCACTCAATCTGAGGGCATCGAACATCAGGATTGTCGCTCCGATCCCCGGAAAGTCAGCTATCGGCATAGAGATACCGAACAACAAGAGAAGACTCGTAACCCTCAAGGAGATTCTTTCCAGCCAGACCTTTCAGGACTCTCCATACCGCCTGACCGTAGCCCTGGGTGTGGACATTGTCGGTCAACCGGTAATTACCGATCTGGCCAAGATGCCGCACCTCCTCGTTGCCGGCGCTACAGGAACGGGAAAAAGTGTGTCCATCAATGCCATGATAAACAGTATTCTTTTCGAGGCCACCCCGGAAATGGTTCGCTTTGTTATGATCGACCCAAAGAGAATCGAGCTCTCTCCGTACCAGGACATCCCCCATCTCCTCCACCCCGTCGTCAACGACCCAAAAGAGGCAACGAAGGCCCTAAGGTGGGCCGTTGACGAAATGGAGAGACGATACAGCCTTCTCTCAGATATAGGAGTAAGAAACATAGAGGCCTATAACCGGAAGGTTAAGAAGGGAAAGGGCCCGGCTGTATCCGGCACTGCCGAAGTAGCGGAAGAGCACCTCCCGTACATCGTCATTATCATTGATGAGCTTGCCGACCTTATGATGGTTTCCAGCAGGGAGGTTGAGGAATCGCTGGCACGACTGGCACAAATGGCGAGGGCAGCGGGAATTCATCTGATCCTTGCCACCCAAAGGCCCTCGGTAGACGTTCTCACCGGCATTATCAAGGCAAACTTCCCCACAAGGGTCTCATTCCAGGTGTCATCAAGGGTTGACTCGAGGACCATCCTCGATGTCATGGGGGCCGAACAGCTCTTAGGAGACGGTGATATGTTGTTCTTGCCACCAGGGGTAGCTAAGCTTACCAGAATCCATGGCGCATATGTTTCTGAAGATGAGGTCAAGAGGGTGGCCTCCTTCCTCAAGCGGCAGATGAAGCCGGACTATGACACATCCATAGTCGCCGATATCACCCTGGAACAGGAGGTTGAAGAGCTCGGTGGCGAGAAAGACGAGAAGTACCATGACGCAGTTGAATTAGTTTACCAAACAGGTCAGGCATCAATATCAATGGTGCAGCGTAAACTCAGGGTTGGATATAACCGAGCCGCACGAATGATCGAGGCCATGGAAAAAGAGGGGATCGTAGGTCCGTCTGACGGGAGCAAGCCCCGAGAGGTTTTCAGAAGAAGGGAACGGTTTTGAGGTCAAAACCCTACCTTACAGCCTCATTTCTCCTTGTCTTCTCCCTTATGCTCGTCTCAGAGGCCTTGCCTGATGATACCCTTTCAATTGTTATGCAGGGTATTCGGACCCGATATGGAAATGCCGCGAGCATGAGCGCGGAGTATACCCGGGAGGCCATAAGTAAAACCATGGCACTCTTGGGAACAGCAGATAGGAAGGACATTGCCCAAGGAAAACTCTTTTTCAAACGCCCTCACTTTCTCCGTCTTGAACAGAAGAGCCCGGAGGAGGAACTGCTCCTTACCGACGGCCAAACGCTATGGTGGCACCTTCCTGCAAAAAGGGAGGCTTACAGGTATCCGGCAGAAGAGTTCGGCCATGAGTTACGGCTCCTCAGCGATATTCTTACGGGCCTCAGGAATACAAGCGAGAGCTTTCAGTTTACCCTCAAGGCACCTACGGAGAACAACACGTACCAACTTGTCCTGAGCCCCGACCCTCCCCGGTCCGACCTGGCCCACATCAACATAATAGTTCTGAGGGAGGATTTCACCATCAGACAAATAGAGCTCCACAACAAGGTAGGCGGGCTTACCAGATTCATTCTCTCAGACTGGCAAGAAAGGGCTCAGTTCGACCCGGGATTCTTCTCCTTTTCCCCTCCTCAAGGCACAAAAGTCATAGAGCAATAAGCCGGCTGATCCTTTCTCTAAGATCCCCATTCGAAATAGATTTTGCGCCTTAAAATCTATTTGACAAACCGCTTTTCGGTAATGTATGAAGATGCAGCTTTTTCCCCGATACCTCAACCCCCACAGGGATACGCTATGGGCCTGTTCACCAGAGGAATCACGCTGCCCCGCGGTGAGCTCACCGACACCGAGCTCATCGAGGCTCCCCTTCCC
>JGI24422J19971_10000933_pt1 | contig 17230 bp, 8 predicted proteins | sample DeeMarSWOR152_54_FD_19971 | JGI IMG/M metagenome (IMG submission 19971) | reverse complement strand
GATATAAACGAATATCATCAAAGTACATCATACCTGTACCGCCGGTAACCGAGCTAAGGCCAAGAGTAATCGAATTGACATTGGCAAGGTTCACACCCTGGTCGGCAAAGGCCTGCAGGTCGATATTCCATGGCGTCCAGCTCGTTATCATTGCTGCATCAGGATTATCATGATCGACCCGTGCGTTACTATCGAGAGCAACGTATAAATTCTCAGCAGCGTTACCCGTATCGCCTCTGAACCAGATTGTCAGAGTGTTGATACCATTCACTGTCCAGTCACGATTGGAAGTCAATGTCAAAGTTGCTTCGGATTTACCAACAGCGTTATCGTAAGACATTGGCATCGACTGATTACCGCTGTGAACAATAGTCTGCTCAGCAAATGGAGGATTATCATAACCAACTAAAGAACCGTTTGTTGGGTCTTCGTATCCATCTATCCATGCATTAAATATCCTGTTGCTCTCAGGATCGGTGGGGTCAAGGTCGTTGTAAGATTCGAAATCGTCTACGATAAGGAAGTTTGCTGTGGTAAAGCTCCAAACAGGGCCAATCCACGGACTATCCGGATTAGAGTTATTAGCCTCATCAATACGCCAATAGTAGGTAGTATTCCACTCAAGCTGTCCGGATTCAAAGCTCTCTGAGCCGAGGTTTCCGCTGCCTTTATGCTCGGGTGAGCTTGTATCGGCATTTTTCACAGCTTCAGCGTCGGTGCCGAAATAGACCTCATGTGTATCGGCAAAAACTCCCGGCACCCATGTGAGAACAGGCGTCTGAGTGATGTCCACAGCGCCATTAGCCGGGTCTGGATTCCCGACAGCGCCCTCAGTAGTAAGGCTCCAGATGTTGCCCTTATGCGTTTCGATGGCATCGAACTCATCGACGCGCCAGTAGTAGGTCTTAGCCATTTTAAGTGTGCCGGGACTATAATTCAAAGTTCCCTGAGGAAGACCACCTGTTGCATTGTCCACTTCGTCAGAATTGTCGCCGAAGTAAACCGTGTGCAGTTTCGCTCCGTAACCTCCTGTCCAGTTAAGTTGCACATCCACATCTACAGAATCGGCACCATCAGCAGGATCGGGAAAGTATGCAGTCTGAGGAGGAACACTAAAGTTCCAGACTCTGCCCTTCCACGGGCTATTGGGCTCAGCTTCGTTGACCTCATCGACCCGCCAGTAGTAAGTTGTCCCCGGAACAAGACCATCCGGATAAGGAAATCCGGGAAAACCGACAACAATAAACGTCTCGGCCTGGTTACCGACAAATGTGCCTTCGGCTCCGTCGTTCACATCATCAAAATTCTCACCTATATAAATATCGTGCGAGACGGCAAATACCCCCGGACGCCACGAAAGATTTACCCAGGTGTCTTCGATCATGGCACCGCTGAGAGGACTCGGACCACTACAGGGTCCCGGCGTGACTTCAGCGTCGGAGAGAAACATATGCCCATATCCTTGACTCTGGTCATGAGCTGCAAGACCGGTCCAGGTCATCTGAATTTCTCTATCACCATTATCGGTGTCGTCGAATACAGGGTGGAATCCGATGGTGTTGCCTGCTGAAAAGTCCAATGACAGCATCTGTCCGTGTTCGATAGAGACTTCGCAGATGTACCCATCGTCAGTTTCGGTGGAGGCTACCTGGAGGTAATCAGGTTCGGTCGCGCCAGTAGCGTCCATGTTGCACCAGTTCCATCTCTGGTTTTTGGCATCAAAACCGTACTGATAGTGTATAGTAGACGTATGTGTTGCAATTGCGTCTGTCGTAGCGAAAAATACTTCTATAGCGTCCGCATTCCAGATATCACTACCGGTTTTATTCTGGGAAATCTTATCGTCTTTCATCACCACGGCTATGTAGATGTTATCGTCATCCCATAGGAGATAGAACTTTCCACTACTGTCCTCAGGGCTGTCCCAAGCAGCCATGTTAGCACTGTCACTACTCAATTGCTCTTGCGCATCAAGAACTGCAGGGGTCATAGCTTTAAGATTCCAGTCGCTCAGATCTCCGTCAATTGCATCAGGAGTACCCCTGAGACAGTCTATCATCAGTGGTTCTCCAGTGGCTGGGTGATTTGGTGGATCCGCCATCGCCAAACTCAAGCTGAGCAAAGTGAAAATTGCCACCAAAAGGCATTTCTTAGCTAACATTTTTTTCCTCCTAATTTTAACTGAAAACTGATAGGAAATTTCGCTCCGGCCACACACCAAAGCGACTGACTGTAATTTCTCTTATTATTAGACTAAACATCTTGATTCAAAACGGTTTCTGGGCCTAATGCTACCTCCTTTCTTTAAAACCCAAGTATCAATTATAGACTGAAATGGAAAGTTTTCCTCTCATCAAGCACAAAGTTCTTATTTAAGACAATATGTTTCATATAATGACTCCTCCTCTGTCGAAAAACTACAAGAACTGCGCCCGCTGTATGACCTCAAAGCCACAGATGCCCAACTACATGAGCGCAAGCTTAACTAATATTATCTATACCAAATTATCTACTTTCACGTCAAGGAAAATCTCTGGATTATGAGTGGGTATCTGTTCTTGATGTGGTTGTGTTTAAAGCTCCTCACAGGCCATTCAAACAGCGGACTCGTCTTGAGTGGTATCAGAGAAAAACAAAATTAGCCAATAGATTGCACTATTGCGACTGAGTTTGTTATAATTCTGGTATCAAGCTCAGCGGCATAACTAAAAGGAAAATTATCATGTACAAAGGAAAAGCATTTACCTTGATAGAGCTTTTAGTCGTAATCGCCATTATCGCTGTATTGATGGCGATATTAATGCCCGCACTGAATCGGGCCAGAGAGCAGGGCAGACGTGCCGTTTGCCTTAATCATCTAAAGACACTGACACTTGCCTGGTCGATGTATGCCGATGAGAACGACGACAGGATTGTCAACGGAGAAGCCTATTGGGCCCCAAACGCCGATCCTTCCGCCCCCGTACCCACCTCGGGTCCTCACAAGGGTGAGCAATACTGGGTAGGCAACGACTGCGCCTCTGGTTTCGCACAGGGTGAGCAACGCCCCATTGACATACAAAGGCAGGCCATCCGAGTCGGAGCGCTCTTTCCGTACTGCTCAGCAGAAAAGGCCTACCGATGCCCGACCGGTATTCGGGGAGAGATGCGTACTTACTCCACAGGCTATGGCATGAACGGCTGTTTTGATGCAGCCGGAACATATGAAGGTAACCGGGGAGTCAGAGTAGGCAAGACAGTGTTGATGGTCAAGAAGAGGTCAGAAATCGTCGTCCCCGCTCCGGCTTACAGACTCGTTTTTCTTGATGAAGGCCAGATCAGTCCAGACAGCTATGCGATTCACTATACTACGCCAAGATGGTGGGACCCTCCGTTTGTCCGACATGGGGACGGTACAAACGTCTCTTTCGCTGACGGCCACAGCGCCTATTGGAAGTACAGAGGTGCAGAAACGATTCGGGTCGGTAAGATGGCGAACCTGCAGTATAACTATACACCTACCACCGATGGGGGCATCGCTGATTTGCAGAAGATGCAGATAGCTATCTGGGGCAGATTGGGGTACTAGTGCCATTTCCAGTTAGTGAGTTTCGTACACTTCATATGCTTAGGCCACCTTCTTCTGAGAACGACGATAAGATTTCCAATCTTCCAAACTAATCTCACGAGTACGATTACGCCAACTAAGGTAACATTCGATCGCCTCTTGCTGTTGTTCGTGACTGCGGTAGTCAGTATTATCCAGACTAAATTTCCTCAAGGCCGTGAAGTGACTTTCGATTCGGTTCAACCAGGAGGCATTAGTGGGTGTCCAGTAGAACTTGATTTTGTGCTTGGCAGCATAATCTAAAACTTCATCCTTTAGATGATAACCGGCGTTATCCAAAACAACATGCAAAACTTCACCACTGCGGTAGCCTCGACGCAACCATTTCAAAAATGCCAGAAAGCTCATCCAGTTCTTCTTCGCAGCAAATACTCCCACCAGAGTGTCACGTTCCATATCATAGGCGCCGAACATATAACGTACACCGCCTTTACGGCTGTAAGTAGCCCGCAGACGATCTACCTGGCCGATGCCAGCGTAGTGTTTACCATGACGCGGTTGAAGATTCAAAGGGCCGAATTCGTCAACACAAATGCGTCGTCCAGCTTTGGGCCGCTTGCCATAAAGACGGCGAATACGCCGATATTTGGGCCAGAATCGCGGATCATCCGAATCTTTCCAGCTCTTGGTGTGACGCCAACGAACTCTGCATCTGCGGAGCAATTGTCGCAGCCATTCCAGAGATATGGAGGGAATAATCTTCTGAGCAACCAGGTACTCTCGCAGCTTCTCCAGCGACCAGACGCTCATGCCGATAGGTCTCTTGGGCGGCGAAAGAGCTACTTCACAAATCTGTTCCACGATATCAGCAAAGAATTTTCGCGGTCCATCTCGTGTACAGTAATAAGGATACCAACTGATGCCATCGATGCCGCCGCGGTTGAAGCTATGGATAATTTGCCTTACCCATGTGGGCGTACAATCGCAGCGAAGGGCAATTTCACTATTGTGCAGGCCGCCGCGCGAAGGTAAAATAATTCTGGCATGAAGGTGGTTGACAGAATTAGTTTTTTGCCGTTTCATACGTTTAAGCTTGTGTTTCTCGTATGGCTTTAGCATCCTTGCTTTGACTTTGTCCATAATGAGTTCTCCGCTTTTTGGTTTCTTTTAGAAATATTATCGGCGGAGAACTCTTGTTTACTTGATACTGTGCTGGCATAAGTTCTTTATTTATGAATAATTATAATGATTGCTTCAAGCACGAAACTCTGTTACGGGAAACGGCACTAGCTTCACATTGCTCTGCAAAATCCCAGAATGCTTCTCAAAGTCCCCTCTTTCAAGAGCTGGAAAACACCCTGATTTTCAGGTGACATTATGACACTATTTTGACTCCACGAATATTGATTTTGTCTATATCGAGTCCTAAAAAATGTCAATTTTTTGGAAAAATATAAATGTTTTCCAGAATTTTTTTACTTCTTCTATCGGATTAAGTAGACGTGATAAAATTACCTATGCGATCCAACCGCCAACACCATCGCAGTAATCCGGCTGCATCCAAGGGAGGTCCTTGCTTTTGTAGAAGGGATTCAGCCTGACATCCATGGTTCTCAGTTCCTGCTCGGTCATCGGGGTAAACGTTTCGAGGATACGTGCATTATCCAGCATGACATCCTTGGTACCCATGCCGATAATGGCGGTATTCACATGCTCGAGTGATAGGGCATAGCGAATCAGGTTATTCGGTGTGAGGGAGCGATCGTTTTCACGCGGGCGGATCGACTTGATNATGGAAATTCCCATGCCCCGGCAGGCCGCTGCGGGAATAGCGCTTTCCTCAAAGGCTTGATTTCCATTCTGGTAATGGTTCAAGGCAATGATCATCAGGTCGAGATCATAGTTCTCCACGGCGTATTTCATGGCTGAGGCATTGGTATGCCCACTGATCCCAATATGGCCGATATCTCCGGCATTCTTATACTCAACAAGCAAATCATAGACCTGATCGAGGTTCCTGGCATCATCCAGATTGGTGATACCATGGATGTTGTAACAATCAATGTAATCGGTCTGCAAATTCACAAAACTCCGTTCGATGAGTGGACGTGCCGTGGCCTTGGTCCGTTCCTGGACCTTCGACGAGACGACAACCTCGCTGCGCCGATTCTTGAGGACTGTACCAAGCCGTTGCTCGGTCCCGTAGTTGGCTGCACAGTCCCAGTAGTAGAAGCCCTCGTTCAGGGCATTTTCCAGGAAAACCGGTCCAGTGACATCCGTAGTTGGGTTTCGGAAGCGGCTACCGCATCCAACGGCAATTCGAGGCACACGAAGGCCTGTCTTCCCAAGCACGGTTGTCGGTAAACCCTTGGCATCCAGATTGAACCGCCTGCGCGGACTTGCTTTCAGCGAATTAGACATCGTCAGTGCGACGGTGGAAGCGAGCGTCGTCTTTAAAAAGTCACGACGGGTAAATGATGTTGCCCTACCAGTCATAAAAAAATGTCCTTTCATTCGGAAGATACAGATTGCCCCAGCACGCGCCACTCCCTGATGGCATTAGATGAGTTTACTGAGTTCCCGTGACCGACGATCCTGACGAACCTTGCCTGCATCTCCACGGGCAATTCGTATGTCTCGTAATCACGGGCCAGGCTGGCGCTTGTTGTTAGGGGAAGAGCCGTCTTCCAGTTCCTCCCGTTAACAGATACCTCTATTTCAAAGACCGCTGAACGCTCACGATTTTTCCACCAAGCGATATCAATGGTCTGGATGAGGGACTCCTTTTCCAATTCCGCCCTTAGCCACTGATTCTCACCCTCGGAGAACCAGCGTGTCCCAAGCTGGCCGTCATGGCTGAGTGCCGCGTTGGTTTGGCAAATAAGGTTGCTCCCGTCAAGAGCGGCAAACGCGCAGGGTGCCGGACGAGCGTATCCCAACACTTCCATCCAATCCACACGTGAAGAATGAGCACTGCCGACACCGGCCTTCATGTCGGTAAAACCTACCTCAACGATCTTGGTGAGGTCAGGCTCCGGAAGATCCACTGCATTGGCAAAATCAATTCGATCGGCATCCAGTGTCTTCCAGGAAAGGTTACTGAAGATATGCGTTGTAATCCGCCAGTCTGGGGTAGCACGATCCACTGCTTCCGAGACAAGCCAGTTGCCGCCAAGAGTACGCAGGATGATGTGCAGGGAATGATTCCCGCTCTGTCGGGTTCGCCACGTGAGCGACGCATCGCCGGATAAATCAAATGCCGTACCATCCTTAAAGCCCAGGCTGGCTCCCCAAATATCGCTCCCACGGATTTCGCCGGACCATACATAGAATGGATCGTTTACGATGTTGTCGTGGTGGCTTTTTTTCAGGAAGTCCACTGCCCCTCCATATAAATAGAGCTTCAGCGCAGGATTGGCAACATGCTCCTGTGTTATCGGCAAAGCCCAGGGAATCTCAGCCCAGTCTTCCCGAAACAGAAGGATGGGATCTGCCAGCACTATTGGGGCGATAAGCATGTTTGATAGTATGTAAGCGATAAATCGGTTCATTAAACTCACCTGGAAAAAAGCGTTTTCATTTCGATTAATGACCAGTGATTATACCACCTGAGAGGGGCCGTATCGAGGGAAAAAACACAATGATCCGGTTTCGCGGACCATATAGACCTCGAATTTACGAATCTAATACACTAACTGCTCAATTTTACTCAACAGCCAAATCCCTGCTTACTGTGCCGATGGATATAGCCGTATATCATCGAAGTACATCTTACCTGTACCGCCGGTAACGGAGCCAAGGCCAAGAGTAATCGAGTTTACATTGGCAAGGTTCACACCCTGGTCAGCAAATTTCTGCAGGTCGATATTCCATGCCGTCCAACTCGTTATCATTGCGGCATCAGGATCATCATGATCGATCCTTGCATTACCGTTGAGAGTAACATACAGTTGCTCGGTAGTGTTAGAGGAACTACCCCTGAACCAAATTGTAAGTGTGCTGACACCATTTACTGTCCAGTCACGATTGGAAGTCAACGTCAAAGTCGCTTCGGATTTACCAACATTATTATCATAAGACATCGGCATCGATTGATTGCCACTGTGAACGATGGTCTGTTCTGCTATTGGAGGATTAAGGTTACCAACGACAGAACCATTTACAGCCGGATTCTCGAAGCCATCTATCCATGCTAAGTATATTCTGTTGCTGCCGGGCTCACCTTCATTAATGTCATTATAGCTCTCCATATCATCTACGATAAGGAAATTGGCCGTAGTAAAGCTCCAGAGCGGGCCTATCCAGGGGCTGTCGGCATTTGCGTTATTGGCTTCATCTATCCGCCAGTAGTAAGTGGTATTCCACTCAAGCTGGCCGGGCTCGAAGCTTTCGGAACCGAGGTTGCCACTGCCTTTTAATTCCAGAGAGGCTGGATCTGTGCCGAAATAGACTTCATGTGAAGCACCAAAGCCCGGTGACCATGTTAGAACAGGCGTTTGTGATACATCCACAGCACCATTAACAGGATCAAGTGCCGTAACAGTACCTTCGGTTGTGAAGCTCCAAACATTACCTTTATGTGTTACGGCAATATCAAACTCATCGACACGCCAGTAGTAAGTTTTGGCCATTTTAAGTGTGCCTGGAGTAAAGGTTGCAGAACCCTGAGCCTGGCCTCCGGTTGCATTGTCAACCTCTTCAAAAGTTTCTCCGAAATATACTGTGTGCAATTTAGAGCCGTAACCTGGTGTCCAGCTTAGCTCTACATCCACATCAACTGCCTCGGCACCATCAGCAGGATCCGGGAAGTATGCAGTCTTGGGAGGAACACTGAAATTCCAGATGTCACCTTTCCATGGACTGTTCGGTTCTACTTCATTGACCTCATCGACTCGCCAATAGTACGTAGTGCCCGGAACAAGACCATCTGGGAAAGCGAATCCGGGGAAGCCGACAACAATAAATGTCCCTGTCTGGTTACCAACGAATGTGCTTTCGGCTCCGCTGTCCACATCATCGAAATTATCACCGATATATATATCATGCGAGACCGCAAAATCTCCCGGCGACCAGCTAAGGTTTGCCCATGTACCTTCGATGAGTACGCCATCAGCCGGTTCCGGCCCTAAGGCGTAAGGCCAAGGCTGACCCGACATAATGCCGAGTATCTCGGCATCTGACAGAGCATGATTATAAAAGAACACGTCATCTAATAGACCTTCGAATACCTGGCCTATTTGACCACCAACACTCGTTCCAACATAAAACGGAGAAGCTGCTGTATTTAGGATCTGATCTGATCCTCCGCTTCGGTAGCCGGGAATGTTTTCTCCATTGATAAAAACCTCTGTGTCGTTAACTATAGAGGCTCCAGGCTGTATGCGTATAGCTATGTGATTCCATTCTCCCATAGTAAAGCCGGCGTAGAACATATTACCTCCCCAGTGCCTCATACGAACGCCATCCTCGTCGTTGACATTCTCGATGCAGAATGTGAGAGCCTGACCAGCGGTGTCGGTTCCATAGCTGCAGAACTTACGGTCAGCCTTCACCTCGGTCTTGACCCAAAGTGCAATCGTTCGTTCCTCTGCCCCCGTTGGCAGATCAGTTTCAAGATCCGCCTCCATATATCCACCTGCTGCATTCATTCCCGTCCCATACACGCCAGGAACGTCGAGGCCGGGATTGTCAACATAAGTTCCGTGGTGCCCACGGCCGCTGATATCATTCGCTATAGTCCCGGATGTTTCATCAAGAGTCCAATGTCCCACCAGATCGGCTGAGGTTCTGTTAACCAATCCTATCGACAGAACGAAAGCAACTAAATAAACTGAATTCTTAGACATAATGGTCCTCCTTAGAATAATCGTACATAAACCACACCCTGAAATCCTAACCTTTAAGGTCAAGATTTTTTAGGCGTATAGTAAACCTCATTTCATGCAAATAATAAATCACTTCTTACAGTATTTTAAGGTGCAGGCGGATACAGACGAATATCATCGAAGTACATCGTACCTGTACCGCCAGTAACCGAACTAAGACCAAGGGTAATCGAATTTACATTGGTAAGGTTCACTCCCTGATCTGCAAACGCTTGCAAGTCGATATTCCATTCTGTCCAGCTCGTTAACGTTGCCGCATCTGGATCATCATGATCGACCCTGGCGCTGCCGTTAAGAGCAACATACATCTGCTCGGCGGCGTTGCCCGAAGCACCTCTGAACCAAACTGTCAGCGTATCGACACCGTTCACCGTCCAGTCGCGTTTATCAGTCAGTGTTAATGTTGCCTCGGATTTGCCGACAGCGTTGTCGTAAATGAGCGGCATCGATTGATTACCACTGTGAACGATAGTATCTTCGCAAGATGGAATATCTAAATAACCGACCTGAGAACCATTTGTCGGATCGTCGTATCCGTCCACCCACACCAGATATATTAAGTTACTGCCGGATTCACCTTCAGCGATATCATTGTATGCTTCCATATCGTCAATGATAAGGAAGTTGGCCGTGGTGAAGCTCCAGAGCGGGCCTATCCACGGACTGTCGGCATTGGTGTTATCAGCCTCATCGACACGCCAGTAGTAGGTAGTATTCCACTCAAGCTGTCCGATCTCAAAGCTTTCAGAGCCAAGGTTGCCGCTGGTTTTTAATTCCAGAGAGGCCGCATCGGTACCGAAATAAACTTCATGTGAAGCACCAAGGCCCGGTGTCCAAGTTAGAGTTGGTGTCTGCGTTACATCCACAGAGCCATTAGCCGGGTCAAGTGCTGCGACCCCACCTTCAGTTGAAAAACTCCAGACATCGCCTTTATGCGTTTCGACTATATCAAACTCATCGACACGCCAGTAGTAAGTCTTGGCCATTTTGAGTGTACCGGGAGAATCTGTAGCAGTCCCCTGAGGGGATCCACCAGTCGCATTGTCCACCTCGTCAAAAGTTTCACCGAAGTAAACAGTGTGCAATTTCGCACCGAATCCTGGTGTCCAGCTAAGCTGTACGTCTACAGGTACCGCCTCGGCGCCGTCGGCCGGATCTGGAAAATACGCAGTTCTGGGAGGAATGCTGAAGCTCCAGACATCACCCTTCCATGGACTATTCGGCTCGGCGTCGTTAACTTCATCGATTCGCCAGTAATAAGTTATCCCTGGCGTAAGGCCGTCCGGAAGTGGAAATCCCGGGAAGCCGACGACAATAAAAGTATCGCTTTGGTTGCCCTGGAAAGTTTCTTCCGATCCGTTGTCCACATCATCAAAATTATCGCCAATATATATATCGTGCGAGACCGCGAAATCCCCCGGCGACCAGCTGAGATTCGCCCACGTGTCTTCAAGGAGAGCACCATCAACCGGATTGGGACTGAAGGCAAATGGATACCCCTCACCCTGCATAAGCCCAAGAAGTTCTTGTTCGCCAAGTGCAGAGTTATAGATGCGAAGGTCGTCGATCAGACCATGGAACGTTGCTCTCAGGCCACCGGGATCGCCAAGCGGGCTGTTACCGATCGCCACAGCCGCGGTGGGGTCGGTCTGTATCGTACCAGTCTTGTTCGTGCTCATAATTTCCATTCCGTTGTGGTACAGCCGCATCCTGCTGCCGTCATAGGTTGCTGCTACGTGCGACCATACACCAGCCTCGAGATATCCGGCGTCACTCCACATTGTTGTGGTACCGCCGTCAGCACCTCCGTCATTCGTCTTCAATCGCATCCGAAGCGCCGTGCCGTCTGTATATGTGCTCAGCATCCACCAGATATCAATTGAAGACCAGGTTTTCTGTTTGGTGACAATGCGGGCGTCGGTAATATCGAAGCCGTCGGGCCTAATCCACGCCGCCATGGTGATACCGGGTCCAACTACATCAAAAGGATCCACGGAAACCCAGTTAATATTACTGGGATCAGTCGTGTGGTTGGTCTGATCGGAGTATCCGTCAAAAGCCATCGCGCCACCTATTTTTCCAGCCACCCACTGTGGATCACCCATTAGGGTGCCATCGTGCCCACTGCCGCTTGAGTCATAAGCAGTGTCGCCGGAGCCCTCATCAAACGGCCAGTGAGCAACAAGATCAGCGGAGGCAATGCGTGCCATGCTTAGCACGAGGATAATAGGGGTCAGATAAATCAGATTCTTAGACATAACAGTCCTCCTCAAAAAAGGGGTTACCAAAGAGCGAACCATGATGGTATTAGCTCTTCACTGTATCCTGTTCGTATCTAAATAAGGATAGGTCCACACGGTTGGTGACTTACTCCATCCTTAGAGAATCGGAAAGACAAGCAGAATCCTACCCGCATGATCTCAAATCCATGGACCTCACATTATCCTCCTTATACCACAATAACAGCCCGGACGTCAAGGGAAATCCCTTGTTAATACACTGGCAATCAAACATCTCACGGTCCTTATACGAGTATCCTTTTGGCCTGCTAAACGTGCCTAAAAGATAAGATCGGCGAGGAATATAAAACCCACGATTGGTGGGTAAAAAGTAAAGGATAGCGGGAAACACAAGATCTGTTTGTTGATTTAACAAATAAAGTTTTTTACGACACTCGAACTATTTGTTAGAAGGTCTTTTCTTACAAACGCAGCTTGAAAAAGCTTACATTTTCAGGAAGGATTTGTTATCATACTAAAGTAAGGCTCTGTTGCGTTGCTGAGTAAGTGTAACTGGGACATCTCAGATCATAGCTCTTTGGAGATTTATGGGCTGTATAATTGTAACAATAGGTAAGAATTTAGAAGTGGGTGACTGAATAGAAAGAGTTTGTTTTTTATTAGTGACTGTTCTACTGCTGGGGCAAATAACGGTACAAGCCGACATTACCGCACCGGGTGATACTGTCCGGGGTGTTCCAAACGATGGCGATTGGCCTGCCAATGAAGCACCTTCTTTGGCAATCGATGATGACACGAGGACAAAATATCTGCATTTCAAAGGAGATTTTAGTCCCGATGTGGGTCCTACTGGTTTCCAGGTTACAACATCTATCGGTGGTAGCATCGTCACTGGCTTGACTTTCACAACAGCGAATGACGTTCCGGGTCGTGATCCGATTGCATTTGAACTTTCCGGTTCTAATCAGAGCATAGATGGGCCGTATACTTTGATTGCCAGTGGCAATATCGTCGATTTCATGCAAGGGACGCCGTGGCCACGGTTTACCAAGAACACAACCCCGATTACGTTCCACAATAAAACGGCGTACATTCACTATCAACTCTTATTCACAGCCATTCGAGGCCCAGTAGGTGGATCTGTGAATAGTATGCAGATTGCCGAAGTTGAGCTATTGGGAAGCCCGGCTGGCGGATTGCCTCCCGAAGTTGATGCTGGTGATGATCAGACAATCACCTGGAAGGGTGTTGGAAACACTATCGTACCGTTATATCCTACTATTTATGATGATGATCCATGTAACATAAGCCAGACCAATCCAGATTATTTAACAATTCTCTGGTCATCTCTGGGGCAGCCGAGTGCGGATTTTATGGGTACCCAAACAAAATCCAATGCACAGGTCTTATTTCCTGAGCCGGGTGTCTATGAACTACAGCTTCAAGTCTGGGATGAACATGGTCAAGAGGGCAATGATTTCATAATCATTATGGTTGTTGAGCCNGAATGTCCGCTAAATGATTTGTCCGGCGACTGCAAAGTCAATTTTTCTGACATGGTGGCTTTTGTCGAGCAATGGTTGAACCCTCCAGGCTGCTCGGATTACCCTCTCGGCTGCGCCGATCTGGTGGGTAATGATGGTGTCAATCTGGCTGATTTTGCCCTGTTGGCAGAGAGCTGGCAAGAGGACTGGACCGGTTCCCTTCGGGTAATTATCTCTCCGCCGCAAGCCCTTGCTGACGGCGCACAGTGGCGGCTGGATGGTGGAACCTGGCAAGACAGCGGCGACTTAGTGAAAAACCTTATCCCGGGGATTCATACTGTGGAGTTTAATATTGTAGGTAACTGGATCAGACCCTCAAGTAAGATGGTCCAAATTCATAAAAATCAGATAACTGCTGATGGTGGAACATATGCTCAACTTCCGGATTCTGCTCTACTGATTAACGAGTTCATGGCGATCAACGAAGACACATATCTTACTAATGTCGAAGGCAAAGAAGTCTTTTCGGACTGGATTGAGATTTATAATACCGGTCAGAAATCAATAAATCTGAAAGGTTGGAACCTTACGGATGAAGATAGTGAATTAACTAAGTGGCCTTTTCCCGATGTGTCTCTGGAACCCGATAGCTACTTGGTTGTCTATGCCTCGGGTATTGAAGAGGTTGATCACCCTGAAAATTTTCCATATCAGGATGATTACGGCCGTTATCACACTAACTTCAAACTGGATGGAAAGGGGGAATATCTGGCTCTGGTGAATCCGAATGGGCGGATAGCGCATGAATTTAGAGAGTATATGTCCGATAGAGACAAGTATGGTTATCCACCGCAGGAGGAGGATATATCCTACGGTTTCTATGCAAATGAGAAGCAGTTTTTCACTAATCCCACGCCAGGTAATGCTAATACGCAAGGTTACTCCGGCATTTCTGAGAGTCCGCAGTTTTCCTATCTGGGGGGTACGTTTACAAATTCTTTCTCCCTGAGATTAACTGCCCCTGCTGCCAGTGCCCAAATACGCTATACGCTTGACGGATCCAAACCAACTGAAAAATCAAGACGATATACCGGTCCTGTCTCAATCAGCAATACAGTCGAGGTACAGGCCCGCGTATATGAGATTGGAAAGGCACCAAGCCCTGTGGTCAGCCATACTTACATCGCGTTGGCTAATGATGTTCAGAGCTTCAGTTCCGACCTGCCGATTGTCATAGTTGATACGAATCGCCAGAGTATAATCTATGGAGTTTACAAAAGGGTTTCTTCTGTTTTTATTGATACTGATTTGGATGGTCGCGCGCACATTACCGACCCGGCTGATTTTGCCGGGCGGGTTGGGATCAAGACTCGCGGCAGAAGTACGGCAGGGGCACCCAAACATTCGTACGGTTTCGAAGTATGGGACGAAAATGATAGGGATAAAGATGTTTCAATTTTCGGCTTACCTGCCGAATCCGATTGGATATTATATGCTCCTTACAACTTTGATCGAGCGCTTATTAATAATGCCTTCATGTTTGAATTGAGTAATCGGATCGGAAGGTATGCGGTCCGCACCCGATTTGTCGAAATGTACCTTAACACAGGTAGCGGTAAGGTATCGTCGGATGATTATGTCGGGATCTATATATTAATGGAGAAGATCAAGCGAGGCGAAGAACGCGTTAATGTGGAAAAGCTCGAGCCATGGGACAGTACTGAGCCGAGGATCACAGGTGGGTACATGCTGAAAATCGACAGGCCCGACTCAGGTGACTCAGGCTTTCGTACTTCCAGAGGAAACCCAACATATGGTGACGGGACACTATGTTACGTGGACCCCAAAGAGGTTGAAATCACTGCGGCACAGTCGGCATGGATCAGAGGCTATCTCGACGATTTTGAAGATGCTCTGTACGGGACAAGTTTTACGGATCCCCAGATTGGTTATGCCCGATTCATCGATGTAGCTTCCTTCATAGACCACAACCTGCTAAATATGCTTGCTATGAATGTAGACGCCCTTCGTCTAAGTACATACCTGTATAAAACTCGTAACGGCAAACTCGAAATGGGACCACTGTGGGACTTTGATCGTTCACTCGATTCTACCGATGGTCGCGACAATAATCCAGAGAGTTGGCACGGAACCGGAGATGGGACTGATTATTTGAATTACATCTGGTGGGATCGATTTTTTGAGGACCCTGATTTCTGGCAGAAGTATATCGATCGGTGGTTTGAACTGAGGCGGGGACACTTTAGCACCGAAAGTATCAACGCCCTCATAGACTCGATGGCCAACGAGCTGAAGGAGACACAGGTCCGGAACTTTAATAAATGGAGCAACGCCGCGCCTCGTTTTGGCGGTTTTCAAGGGGAGATAGACCATCTTAAGGATTGGCTGGCAAGACGAACTGCCTGGATTGATGCTCAGTTTATAAGCCCCCATTATTAACGCTACCATTCGAAAAATAAGATAATTAACATTTGATAAATGGGATAGTTGTGTTTCTGTGAAGTGTACACGGGAAAACTCGATCGGAACGAAAAACAATGCATAGTGAGAGTATCGACAAGCCCCTTTACGTGTCCAAGAGGTTGTTCCGGAACCTCTGGCAGGAATATCGAGTCTATGCCGACCGAATCGAACTCAGATTCTGGTCGGGGCGGAAGCTGGTCCGTACGGAAGATATTCTGGATGTGGAGGTCCGCCCGCCAGTGGTAATCGGAGATCTTTTCAGAGGAAAGAACTTTGCACAGAGCTTCCCTCTGAAGCTGGATCTGGCTGATTTGTTCCATCACATCGCCATTCATCGCCGATGCGGCTGGATCAAGCACGTCCGTTTCACACCCGACAATCCGGATATGTTTGCTGGCGTGTGCAAATCGATTATGACAAAAAAAGAGGCTAAGTGACATATGCACAGAGTTAAAAACATGAATGAGAATATTTTCAAAATTGTGGATTGATTGGATAGGTAGGCAAGAGGATGAAAAAATTATGTGGAAATTGTTCTTACGTGGTTTTTATCCAAAGTCATTCTTCCCACGAGCTATAAAAAACGACAAATTTCTTCGAAAACTCACCTCTTCCAGAAGCTAAAAAACGCCCTGGTTTGGAGGTGACAGCCTGACTCCATTTTGACACCACAAATGTTGATTTTACCTATATCAAGTCCTAAAAAATGTCTATTTTTATTTAAAATACAAGTATTTCTCAGAAATTTTTTGCTTCTATCGGATTAAGTAGACGGTGACAAAGCAATGTATCAATAATATCAATTCTTTTATGGTATTATTGGAAAACCAAGGGGCTCATACCGTATAAATCAGTATAAGCCCCGAGTTGATATAAATCTGCAATATTAACTACACAAGTTTAGCAGTCGATTCCAGTTTAAGGTGTCGGAGGATACAGTCTAATATCATCGAAGAACACCATACCTGAACCGCCGGCGGCCGGACTAGCTCTGTTACCGAAACCAAGAGTAATCGAAGTTACATTGCTAAGGTTCACGCCCTGGTCGACAAACACTTGCAAGGGGATGTTCCATTCGGTCCAAGAGCCTTTCTGTGCCGCTTCAGGATTATCGTGATCGACACCAGCACTACCGTTTAGAACAACATACATCTGCTCAGCAGCGCTAGCTGCATCACCTCTGAACCAAATCGTCAGTGTATCGACACCGTTCACTGTCCAGTCGCGTTTATCAGTCAGTGTCAAAGTCGCCTCGGATTTACCAACAGCGTTGTCGTAAATAAGTGGCATCGACTTATTACCGCTGTGAACGATAGTATCCTCGTAAGATGGAATATCTAAATAACCAGTTTGGGAACCATTTGCCGGATCTTCGAAACCGTCTACCCAGGCCAGATATATCTTGTTACTACCGGGCTCACCTTCATTAATGTCATTGTATGCCTCCATATCGTCAATGATAAGGAAGTTGGCCGTAGTGAAGCTCCAGAGAGGACCTGTCCACGGGCTGTCGGTATTGGCGTTATTCGCTTCATCGACTCGCCAGTAGTAGGCCGTGTTCCATTCGAGTTGTCCAGGCTCGAAGCTTTC
>JGI24422J19971_10000926_pt1 | contig 17293 bp, 16 predicted proteins | sample DeeMarSWOR152_54_FD_19971 | JGI IMG/M metagenome (IMG submission 19971) | reverse complement strand
TCAATTACCAACCGTCCTGAAAAACTGATGCTTCTATATCAGGATACCAAAGGATTCTACGAAAACTGGGACGTCAATTGGTAAATAAGTTACTTTTTCTAGTAAAAGGAGCGCCCATTAAAGGGCGAGTCAAGTCTTCGCCTGACAACGTATCCTACTTTTTAATTCAAAATTATGACCGTTCATACATTAATTGACCTCTCAGGCGCTTATCTATGATTGACCCCACTGCAAGCACCATGATATCCTTGTTTGCAGAAAAAGCGAATCTCTATCAATTACTATATTCAGGATATTAATGGCAAAACCAAGGAACACTAAGAAAGATGTTAAAAAGAAGGCAACCAAATCGTTAAAAGAAAAGAAGAAGGCAAAGCGGGATAAGAAGCATAAAAAGGAGTAAGGCCTCCGTTTGAATTATGTTAATTCAATATACGGTCTCGGAAATAGGAAATGAAGTGCTTTGCCGGCGTCACTGATAATGAGTGGTTTGCATTTCTGTCCCAGCAGTCAGGGATCGATGAGCTAAACTTTGTCCTGCCCGGGCGAGGCATTACCTCTACTTGGACTACCCCTCTGTGATCGATAACCTCTGGTTCAGGCTGAGATGTCAACGATCGGGGCCACCGAGCCTACATTCGGCATATTCCATCCAGATTGAAAAGAATTGAAATTGCGACTTTTCGGTTAAGCTTCGTACTCCCCTTCACCAGACAGCTCACTTCCATTCCCGTGTTGTAAAGGGCGGGATTCAAAACTTCCAGGAAAATTCAGAATATTGTTCTTGCCGGATAGATTTGCCCGATATCCACCTCAGTAAAAAGTCTTGATCCAGCTTCATCTCGCCTCGGACATTGGTAAAGACCTGTAGGACATGTTACCTTTTTCCGATGAGATGGCAAAATAGGCTCAATTTTTGCTCCATGACAGAAAAGGGGGTGTTTGGAAGATGAGCCTAAGGTGGGGTTTGATAGAGCCTAAGGAGCGTGCGAAGCTGCGAAGGTTTTTTAACAACAAGAAAGATTTAAAGCACAACTGGCTGGAAAATGTGGTGATAAGAGTAGAAGGGAAGATGGTTCCCTGGGAAGAAAAGAGGGCGAAGCTTTTAAGCCTTATGGATGAGATGACTTATAAACAACTTTGGATAGCTGATGCTTTCTCTTGATAAGGAGCTTCAAAATAAATCTGAAAGAAGAGTCTGAAGCTGTGAAACAATTGACACTACGGCCAAGTTTTATTAACCAAAACATTGAACAAGAGGAGGGTTTAAAATGCGTAAGAAATTAAGTTTATTAATTCTTTTTATGTGGATACCTCTTTTAGTTATAGGGGTTTCGTCAACTTCAGCAAAGGTGATAACCCTACGGGCTGCTGACTTTTGTCCTCCAAAGCACCCTATTCGGGTGGGCTTCGTTAACGGTTGGAAGAGAATGTTTGAAGAACGAACTAAGGCTATTGGGCACCCGGTAGAAATTAAATATTATGGTCAAGAATCATTGGTCAAGGCACCCGATCTAATTGATGCAGCGAGAAATGGGATCTGCGACATGGCCAATAGTACCTATGTCGGTAAATATATCCCCATAGTCTATTTCCTGCAAATTCCCGGCATGATTAAAGATGATGATGTAGTAAAATCTGTTCCTGCGGTTCGAGAGTTATCTAAAAAGGTTATCTCCCCTTATTACGAAAAACTGGGCCTTAAATCTCTTTACTCTATGGGAGGCACCACGCAATATCAATTAGCCGGCAAGGGCGAGCCGCTGACCAAGACTGAAGAGCTTAAAGGAGTGACAGTTCGTGTGGCTGGCAAACTATTGCCCCTTAGTGCAAGGGCATTGGGGATGAAGCCAGTAAGTATGACCATGGGAGAAGTCTATGAAGCCTTCGAAAGAGGCGTGGTTGATGCGGTATCCCTGCAGGTTGCCAGTTATACCCATTATGCCTTCTTTGAGATGATTGACTGGGCACTCCTTAATTTAGACCTTGGCCAGTTCGGTATTACCAGTTGGGTTATGAACCTTAAAAAGTACAATTCCCTACCCCCTGAAGTCAAAGGGATTATTGAGGACATAGAACTCGATGCATCCCGATATATGATGCAGACCATCTATGACAGATTGAAGTATGACTTGGGAGAAGTGTGGCCGAAAAAGGGGGTCAAATTAGTGTATATGCCTGAAGAAGAGATAGATAAGAAGAACGAGCTTCTCGCCCCTGTCATCCATGATTGGCTCAAAAAGATGGAAGAAGAAGGGTATCCAATGAAGACGATGATGACAGTTTGGGAGAATGCTTTAGCCAAACAGGGGCTGTCACTGCCCAAAGGCATTAATCCATATAAATAGAAGCCGGATGCTCAATGAGATTGACGATCAACCTCAATAGCTTTTAACGTCGGCCTACACACGGAACAGCAAAGGATAAGTCAATATAGTGATCTTTTTGTTTCTGTCCAAACAGAGGATGGATTTTGGGCAATTTCATGCTTTAAGGAGTATGGCTCTGAGAAGGTAAGTGTAAACCAGAGCAGGCAGATGCGAAGCCTGGCATGACACAACCTTTTGGGGAAATCGGCCATGATGGGACATCAAGCTTTTAATCTTTGATAATACTCTTAGCTCAAGATACCTGAGGAAGCATGAAAAACACTGATAAAATAGCACAGGTAGGTTCGCTTTGTGGGGGCTGGATACTCGTGGCCACGACGGTCTTTATTACGCTTGATGTCGTGTTGCGATACACCCTTAAGATTACCATACCTGCTGTTTATGAGATAACCGAAGAACTGCTAATGGTTTGCTTTATTTACTTAGCCATGGCAAACGCCAGGCATGTGGCTGTAGACTTCGTAGTGATTCATCTGCCATCATCGGTTAGAAAGAAAGCCGAACTCGTAGCCCTCGCCATCGGCTCTATATTTGTCATTGGGCTATTTATAGGGGCAGGATATAGGTTGTTCACCTCTGTGAGATTGGGCGAAGGAACTGAGTGCGAGTTAGGGTATCCTCTATGGCCGGCCCGCTTAATCGTAATGGTAGGTCTGGGCCTTCTAGCCCTCGTTCAAGTAACGTCATTTCTAAGGGAATTCAAGGGTCGTTCATCATGACAGTAACGACCCTAGCTATTTTGACCTTCGCCCTTATGTTTCTGCTCTTGTTTCTAGGAGTGCCGGTGGGTTTCTCTCTGGGAATTGCTGGTCTATTCGGAATATGGCTTGGCTGGGGAATTGATGTTGCCTTCGGTTATATCCAACTTGTTCCATATCGCCAGGTAGCCCATTTTACCTTGGGGGCAATCCCCCTTTTCATTCTAATGGGACGGTTTGCCTATCACGGAGGTATTGCGCAAAGCTTTTACGGTTTAGCATTTAAGTGGGTTGGGCGTCTTCGAGGCGGTCTTGCTATGGCTACCATGGTAGCTATGGCTGGTTTTGGAGCCGTTTGTGGTTCAAGCGTTGCCTCAACGGCGGCATTCTCTCCTGTAGCTCTGCCTGAAATGGACCGCTATAACTATGATAAGGGTCTCTCTCTCGGAAGTATCGCAGCCGCGGGCACTTTTGCACTCATGATACCTCCAAGCGTTACCTTTATTGTCTATGGGGTTCTGACCGGAACCTCGGTAGGCAAATGTTTTATGGCCGGAATTATACCGGGCATACTGTCAGCCGGCATTTATATGCTCCAAATCTGGGTACGATGTAGGCTGAACCCCAAACTTGCCCCCCTGGCTCCACCCACTATTACGTGGAAAAAGCGTTTTGAGGCGTTCAGGTATATCGGGCCAGCATTAGTTTTGGTAGTGATTGTGCTTGGTGGGATATACTTTGGTGTCATGACACCGACAGAAGCGGCTGCTGCTGGCTCGGTGGGAGCCGGTGCCTTGGCCTTTTCGCAAAAGGGATTTGGTCTCCGTCAAGTTAATGATTCTGCAAAAGAAGCGGTGGGGACCGCCGCCATGGTTTTCATGGTGATCATAGGTGCCTTCCTTTTTGGCTACTTTCTTAGTATCGGTACCATTCCTCAGACCATCATAGGTGCAATAACGGCAGCAGAGTTATCGAGGTGGTGGGTACTTCTGCTTATCATGCTGATGTTGATTATTTTAGGGGTGTTTATGGATCAATTGGCGATCCTGGTCCTTACGTTGCCCCTCATATTCCCTGTCATCGTGGAACTGGGCTTCGATCCGGTTTGGTATGCCGTTATTCACTGCAAGACAGTGGAGTTGGGTATGATTACCCCTCCATTTGGATTAAACGTATATGTTATCCAGGGGGTAACTAATGAGCCTCTCGATAGGGTCTTTAGAGGTGTCTTTCCGTTTGTAGCATGTGATCTGATAACTTTGATTATACTGATATGCTTCCCTCAACTGAGCCTTTTCCTGCCTTCTCATATGGGATAGTGGCAATACCTTAGGCTTTTGATAAAAAGAATTCTTAAAAAAGGATAGTGACCTATAATGAGGCTTTATTCGATGTAGTCTGGGGTCCGTTATTTTCCGATGGCGTGGTCTAAAGCCCAATGCCAAGCGCATATCCTTTATGCATGATATAACCCATAATCACGATGATAAAGGAAGAGCCTGCTGTGGTGCTCTGCGTTGATGAGAGGTTTCAGGGAGAAGCACTGAACCGCATGTAACCTCTTCTGTCGATGAGCCCAGGCCAGGCGGAGCGGCGAACACACGACTACAAATGGTATAGGGCAATTCCCTCTTTACAGCTCTAAGCTGCACCACTGGAGAAGTAACGGGAAGTTGTTTTCGCCGACATTTCACCGTGGAGTTTAGAATATTACTTGACATCCTTGATGAGGCTCTCCCCAAGGAGCTGGACGTCCATTAACCCTTGATGACTATCGGACGCCCAGAACCGCATTGATTCACGGCTGAAGCAATGACCATAAGTAAGTTCCGATTTCATGAAACCCCACAACAGATGTTGGAGGTAAAAAAATGGTAGTAGATCAGAAAGAACTGATTAGAAGGGGAGCACGCAATTTTGGGGACAAGAAGGCAATTGTATATAAAGCAGGCAAACCCGCAGTGATTGAAGGAGTCAGTTTAACATTCAACGAAGTTAATGAGCGGGCTAACCGACTAGCCAATGCTTTGAATGCCCTGGGGTTTGGCCCGGGAACCAGGGTAGCGACCTTGGCGCATAACTGTTTAGAGTATGCTGAAATTATATTTGGTTTGATGAAAGGTGGATTTCCCCAGACGGTTTTAAATCCCATGCTTGGTGCTGAAGAAATAAAGTTTCAAATTGACAATTCTGAATCATCTGTATTGATATTGCAGCACCCATATGTCGGAATGATAAATTCAATTCGTGATCAGCTACCGAATGTCAGGCATTTTATCTCATTTGATGGAAAAGACGAAAGTATGCTTGACTATGAGGCACTTCTAGGCTCGGCTAGAACCCAAGAGCCAGAGGTGCACCTGGACCCTGAGAGCCTGGGCGAGCTCAGATATACAGGAGGAACTACAGGCACTCCAAAAGGTATAATGCTCCCATATAAGAGCATTGTTGCCGTTACCAGGGACCTTCTGATTGAGTATTTGGGTGATTTAACCCCTGAGGACAGATGGTTAGCCATACAACCGCTGTTTCACGGGGCAGGATGGTTCATCCTGGCAGCCTGGGTAAAAGGAATGACACAATATGTGGTCAATGATTTTCATGCAGAATCAGCCTTAGAAGTAATTGAAAAAGAGAGAATTACCGCAATCAAGACTATACCAACGGTGCTGATGAGGCTGTTGGATTCGCCTGATCTTAGGAAACGAAACGTGAGTAACGTTAAAACAATCATTTATGGAGGCGAGCCTTTTCCGGTACAAAGGGCTAAGGAGGCCATGGATATTTTTGGGCAGGTATTCCTGATGTTATATGGGCAAACAGAGGCACCAATGATAATCTCAGTATTGAAGAAAGAAGATTACAAAAACGAGGAGCTGCTTAAATCAGTTGGCAGGCCCGCAACAATGGTAAAAGTGAAGGTCGTGGACGAAAATAACGTTGAGGTCAGTCCTGGGGAAATCGGGGAAGTCATTGTTGCCGGAGATCATCTGATGATGGGTTACCTGAACAACCCAGAGGCAACCCGAGAAATTCTAATTGACGGCTGGGTGCACACAAAGGACTTGGGGGTAATGGATGAAGACGGCTTTCTGTATCTGAGCGGGGGACGAACGAGTGATATGATAATTTCAGGGGGTGAAAACATTTATCCCCAAGAAGTAGAACAGGTTCTTTATCAACATCCATCGGTCAGTGAAGCATGTGTGTTTGGCGTTCCGGATGAGAGGTGGGGGGAAGCGGTAACGGCCGCAGTTGCCTTTAAACCCCATAAGAAGGCTTCTGAAGAGGATCTCATTAATTTCTGCAAAGATCGACTAGCAAGTTACAAAAAACCACAGAAGATACATTTTTTACCAGAGCTTCCCAAGAGCGGAACGGGAAAGATCGTACGTAACGAGTTGAAGAAGGAATTCAGCAAGCAGCGATAACAAGAACCTGCTTGATTCGGGTATATTACAATAATTTGGCCATTAATCATTTCTCTGATGGTGGAGTGAACGCAGCGATTGTTTATGCAATCCAAGTTCCGTCTATCGCCTTCAGTCTGATGCAAGTATCTCTCACGGCAAAATCGGGTATTTCTTTTATGCTATCAAAAGACTGCGATACGCTCGATAGCTCCACTTAAGGTCTTATTGGGGAGGGGTTAAAGCCTTCTATTTAGGTCAACTCCCACATCAGCAGGTTGATGAGCCAATGCTCTGCGATTTTTAAGGGAAACAGGCATAAGGAGAGAGAACGATGGGAGATAATGAGGGATTAGGAAAACTGAAGAACCTTACGAGAACGTGGGAGAAAGATTGTCTCGAGCCGTGGTTAAGGCAGTTCCCAGAAAGAAGAAAGCATTTTCATACAGACGTCGGCCTGCCGGTAGCAAGGCTTTACACTCCGGTTAACCTGTCGGAATTAGGTTTTGATTATGAGAGAGATCTGGGGCTTCCAGGTTGCTATCCTTTTACACGGGGTATCGATCCCACCATGTATCGAAGTAAACCATGGATCATAAGGGCCTATTCTGGCTTCGGAGATCCAAAGACCTGTAATGAGCGATATAAGAGATTAGTTGAGTGGGGCGCCGATGAGATCTCAATGGCTGTAGATCTTCCAACTCAAGTGGGATATGACTCGGATCATATTATGGCCAAAGGGGAGGTTGGTAAAGTGGGGGTTGCCATTGATACGCTCCGGGATATGGAAACCCTATTTGAGGATATCCCCTTGAATACATTAAAGCGCGTCTCTGTGTTAGGGAACTCTTTCGGCCCTATTGCATTGGCGCTCTTTATTGCCCTGGGGGAAAAGCAGGGGTTGCGTCCGTCGGATTTTGTGGTTGATCTCCAGAATGATGTTCTAAAGGAATATGTTGCGAGGGGCACTTACATTATTCCCATCCGGCCATCGGTCAGGGTGGCTACTGATGTAGTTGGATATTGCGCAAGAAATGCACCCCACTGGTACCCTATGACTTTCTGTGCAAATCACATTAACGCTGCTGGTGCGGGCTCATCAAAGGCCGTTGCCTTTGCCCTGGCCAATGGTCTTTGTTACATCGAGCACCTTATAGAGAAGGGTTACGGGATTGATGAAATCGCCCCGCTTTTTACCGTGTTTTGCGATGAAAGGACTGACTTCTTTGTGGCGATCTGCAATTTTAGAGCGACCCGGAGGGTTTGGGCAACAATCATGAAAGAGAGGTTTAAGGCACAGGACCCACGATCACTTGCCCTCAAAATATGTGCCTATTCCCACGGAGGCGAAACGCTCCTTGAGCCTATAAACAATATAGCTCGGCTTACCTTGGCTGCGCTGGCTTATGTATTAGGGGGCGTCCAGTTTCTCTCTAATGCATCTTATGATGAGGTTCTGGGTACCCCAACAGAAGATGCAGCAAAAATATCGATCCGCATTCAGCAGATCTTGGCTCATGAGCTGGGCATTGCTAATACAGTTGATCCTCTCGGGGGATCCTATTTTGTTGAAAGCCTGACAACTCAGATTGAAAATCAAATCTTCCAGGAGCTTCAAAGAGTTGAAGAGGAGGGTGGGGCTATCGCGGCAATAGAAAGCGGATACTACGTCTCCCAAATAAGTAACGGTGCAATGAGGCGAAAACGAGAATTCGACAAGGGTGAGAGACCGGCTGTGGGCGTGACCAAGTTTAGGTCCGAATCAAAGATTCCAACCGGCGCCTTTAGAATCGATCCGACNGTTGAGGCAAAACAGGTAGAACGGCTTANCGCGATCCGAAAGGAGAGAAATGGAAAAGCTGTCAGAGAGGCACTGGAGTACTTTAGAGAGGTAGCCAAAGGCGATGGAAACCTTGTACCTCCTGCATTGGAGGCAATTCGGGCGTATGCCACGATTGGCGAGATTTGCGATGTGCTCAGAGATGAATTTGGGGAATATCAGGCGAGAGAGTATTTCAGCAAGAAAGGATATTAGGAAGTGAAAAGGAAACTAAGAGTTCTGATTGGAAAGGTGGGGTTAGATGGTCATGATGTAGGAGCGAGACTTGTAGCAAGGTCCCTCTCCGATGCAGGTATGGAGGTTGTCTATACCGGCCTTCGCCAGACGCCGGAGCAAATTGTTATGGCAGCAATTGAAGAATCAGTTGATCTCATTGGCATCAGCATTCTCTCTGGTTCCCATATGATACTTCTCGCGGAAATAATTAGTTTGCTTCAAAAACATGAGGCAAGCGATATTCCTATCATTGCCGGTGGCATTATTCCAGCTGAGGATATTCCGGAGTTGAAGGAGATGGGTGTAAGGGAAATATTTCTGCCTGAGACACCGATGACGGAAATCATAGAACATGTTCGCACTATTGCTCATGGCATATGAACACAGAGAATCCTTTTCTATCGCTGAACGCAGATAGTCGGCTATGGTATAGACGTGTGATTTTTGAGACCTTTCTGGATAACGAGATCGAACAACTTGATGAGCATGATTCTTTGCTTTTAATGAGACATTCATCAATGGCATCCCGGACGAGGCATACAGGTGGAGCTGGCAGGATATAGGCAAAAGAGGCATGATAAGGGAAGGGTGTGAGCCGTAAACGGCGTATAGCATATGGTGTATCCAAGGCTGGCGTGGAAGGGATGACCTTTGGCCTAGCGGAAGACGTGAAGGGATACAATATAGCAGTTAATTCCCTGGCTCCCGTGGGAATTACCGATACCGCAACGCGGAGGAAATTCCTCTGTATGGATTAACAAGAACGTTTTTCAAACTTGCGGGACTGCTATCCAAATGCTTGGTTTTCGGGCAGGTTATTGGAAACTAAGAAAATAGGCTTACATCAGGTGTTTGGCCCCGTTGCTAATACTGATACGTCGTTGAGTGCAGGCAAAACTTGTCTAGCGGAAGAGGCGTTCGAATATAAAAGGACGCCGGGGATATTTTAGTAAAATGGAGGAATTTATGACATCTACAAACGCTAAGGAACTGTCAAATAAAGGGGGAACTCCAGTCGGGGAGGGGTTATTTACGTTGCCGTCATCACCATCCGAGAAGCCTCATCTTTTAGGCAGTAAATGCCGTTCCTGCGGGGAGTCTTTTTTCCCAGTTCGGCTGTGTTGCCGTCGTTGCTCGAGCGAGGACATGGAAGAGGTCGCCCTAAGCCAAACTGGCATATTATATAGCTTCACCACCATCAGAGTAAAGCCGCCTCATTTCATCGGAGAGGTNCCTTACACCGTGGGGGTTGTAGAGCTGCCTGAGGGGGAACGGATTCGGACTCTATTAACCGATTGCGATCAAGCTTCATTGGAAATAGGCATGGAGATGGAGCTCGTTATTGAGGTCGTTGGAAAGACTACCAAGCCTCTTGGAAAGATGGAGGTTGGCACTGAAGTATTAGGCTGGAAATTCAGACCGCTGAGGACGCGAAAATGAGAGACGTAGTTATTCTAGGCATTGGCATGACTAACTTCGGAAGGTTCCCCGAGAGGCCTGTGGCCAAGATAGGCGCGGAAGCGGTGTTAGCAGCGCTGAAAGACGCAGGAATTGCATGGAAAGATGTGCCAGTCGTTTATTGTGCACACGCCATGGGGCGAACCGTTGATGGAGAATTGGTGGAGGCAGAACTGGGGCATACAGGCATACCAGTTATCAATGTGAGCAATGCATGTGCTGGTGGTGGTACCGCAGCACTTTTAGCGTACCAAGCGATAGCAACTGGTTTATATGACCTGGCAGTGGCTATAGGTGTTGACCAGGCGCCGCCAGGACCACTTGGCGGACTTTTCCCGCCTACCGCGGAGGGCGCTTTGGGAATCGATACATATGTTGGCAAGTATGCAATGAAGATGCAAAGAGCGATATTCGAGCGCCGTTATACACTCGACCAGATGGCCACGGTATCAGTCAAGAATCATAATAACGCCTGTATTAATCCTCGTTCTCAATATAAGATTAGCATGGCAAGTGTCGATGATGTGCATAGCTCGCGCATGATTGCTGAACCAATGACACTGTATCATTGTTGCCCCACAGGGGATGGTGCGGCAGCTATCATATTTTGTACTGAGGCACTGGCGAGGAGGTACACTACGACCCCTTTCATTAAGTTCGCTGCGGGCGCCCTCACAAGCCAGGAGTTCATAAGGGGTGAGCTGGCCGATACACGTGACGTTACGGTGAGAGCTGCTAAACAAGCCTATGAGATTTGTGGGATCGGCCCGGAAGATCTCGATCTCGTTGAATTGCATGATAACTTTACCGTAAGTGAGTTGGAGCATATTGTTGACCTTGGGATATGCCGCGAAGAAGAGGTAGGATCACTCATGGAACGAGGTGAATTTGACATTGCCGGCAAGACCCCGGTTAATGTGAGTGGCGGCTTGTTGGGAAAGGGGCATCCCACATCGGCTACGGGGATAGCCCAGCTATGTGAGATAACCTGGCAACTGAGAGGTCAGGCAGGAAAAAGACAGGTGAATAATCCCAAAACCGGCCTGGCTCACTGCTGCGGTGGTGACGAGGGTATGGCCACGTTTGTGCATATTGTGAAGAAGTAGCAACATTATAGTCATAAAGGGGGTCAGGTCTCAACAGGCTGTTGCCCAAAGCCGTTTTTGAAACGAGGTCCAGGTCAAGAAAATGATTTTACGTCACAAAAGCTTGTTGGTTCCAAGCAAAACCTATAGAAAGGTAATTGAGACACCGCATAAGCATTGATCTGAAAGAAAAGCTGTACCATGAAAGTTGAGCCCTGACCCTTACTTCTTAGTCAATTTATCAAGGGCATGAGGTTTTGAGATGTTAGTAGCGATCAGTGACATCCACTTTGTGGACGGTACCGCCGGGGAACACAATCTTCCATTCAGCGCTTTTGAGAGCGTTTTCCTTTCAGATGTTGCCTCCCTGGCTAAAGAAAAGAACGCAAAGGAAGTGAAGCTGCTTCTCTTGGGGGATATGGTCGATGTGATACGAAGCACAAAATGGTTTGATGTTGATCCTGAAGACAGACCCTGGGGCACCAGAGGCTTGAAGGACATCCCATCACCACGGAAACGCAGTACAACCGAGAAACAGTGCCTGAAGATACTGGGCCGGGTGGCCCAAGGGAGCATGTCCAAAGAAGAGCCGCCCGATTCGCTGGCCAGGGACACAATTCTTTCCAAAAACTGGAAGACCTTCAAGCTGCTAAGGGAATTTGAAGAACATCTGGCAGAGTGGTGCGGGAGAAGGATTCCTGTTCAAATAATCTACGTCCCCGGCAACCATGACAGGCTCTGCAATCTTTATCCTTCAGTGCGCGATGCACTGCGGGACATGCTTGGCCTAACCGTGACTCATGACAGTGTGGATGGGGACCCTGATAGTGAATGGTGGTACAGGTATAGTTACCGGGACAGAGATCACGGGGTTTATGCCATGCACGGTCACCAGTATGATGTGTGGAACTTTGGGGGCGGCAATGACCGGGGCCGGGATGGTCACCTGCAGGTGCCGATTGGCGATGTGTTCACGACCGAATTTGCAGTCAAGATCCCCTGGATGCTCGATTCCCTAAGGCAGCAATACCCCGAGATCACAAAGGAGCTGGTGGAAAGCACCAAGGACATAGACAATGTCAGGCCTCTGAGTAGCGTGATGGAGTGGATCTACTACCGACTTAAGAACGAAGACCACGGCACGATTCGTGAGGCCTTTGATGAGGTCTTTGACAGGGTTATCAAGGAGCTCCTGGACAATAAACTAGTCAGTCAGTGGAGGAGCCCCCATACCCACATTGACGAGGCTCTGAGGCTTGCCAGCAGCCGGTGGTTGAGTTGGCTTCCCAAAGGCCTTGTGGATGCACTTGATGCAGAAGACCTGCTCCCCCTGGTGATGGGCATGACAGGCGGCGCGGATGATCCTGAAAAAGATCCTTATACTATTGCTGCCTACTCTGAGAGCATATGGCGGGAAAACCGGGACATTCAATTTATCCTTTACGGGCACACCCATATGCCTGTCCAACGCGCCTTGGATGGGCAAGGAGGTCGTGAAGTCTTCTATCTCAATACTGGTACGTGGAGAACCCGCATTCACAAGACCGTTGGATTAGACAAAGCACCTGACTTTGCGGATCTGAAGCAGATGACCTACACTATAATCTACCGCAAGGATGAGGACACAAGAGGCAAGGAGCCACAGACCCTTAGCTTTGATATATGGACGGGGACCAAGAAGAAACATTACAGTTAATCAAGACATCTCTTTTCGAGCGTCTGGCAGAATTGATAAGACATCTGGGAAAAGCGCGGATAGTAGTCAAATCTGGGGGCACCCTACTTTTTTGCTGACGGCGGGACCCTAACCAGCTCCGGTTCCTTCCATGAAAGTTGAGACCTGACCCTGCTCATATCCTTTAGAGAATCGGCAAGGAGGTTGGAAATAAGTTCTCCTGGCCAGGGTATTCCTTAGAAAGGGGAGAAGCCATTGCATGTGGAAACAGATACCGTTTGCTTGATTGACTTTTCTTTATTTTACCAGTTCCTTTNTTCGCGAGACATTCAGGGGGGAAATAAGATCTTTTTCTGGGAGTAGTAGTTAAACATCTTCTTTTTGTGTTATATGGGGGAACATTACTGCAAGGTTCAGTGTTTATTCAAAGGTTAAGGTAACGCAAGAAATTTCAGGCCTGAGGGAATTAAAAAAATCATAGAGTAGCCTTTACCGATTTAACACGGATTTACCCCTCTCCATGTAACGTAATTCAGTCATCTAGGGGCGCCATTCCGCTCATCCTTAGCCGCAACTCAGAATCCACCCAAGGAGGTGATTGATGCACGCGTTGAAATTTGATGAACAAAAGTGTCTGCGTTGTTCCACCCGGGCCTGTCTCACCAAGTGCCAGTACATGGATATCGACAAGGATTCTGCCAGAGAGGAAATCCTCAAGATAGCGCGCGGTGAGGATTCCTTTGTCCTGCACGATTGTGTTACCTGCTATGCCTGTGAAGAATACTGTCCCATGAACAATCACCCTTTCTACCTGATTGTGGAAAAGCAGGAAGAACGCGATGTGCCGCCCTTACCGCGCCCCCTTATCCAGCGCGGCATCAACATGGGGGTGCCCTTCAGGGGAGAACCGGCCATCGAAAAAGTGAACGGAAAGGCCCTGCTCATGGGGGCCTTCTCGGACCATATGTTTCTGATCCAGGGTAGGCTTTTTGAAGGGTTGCCCGTTATATCAAATGACCCGCGCAAGATGTTCCACTACTTTTGCCAGTTGATGTACCTCCATTATGCCCGTACATCCGTAATCAATGAACGGCTTCCCAAAATTATCGACACCATCTCCAGGCACAATGTGACCGAGGCAGTCTGTTTTCATGATGAATGTTACGGTACCTACACCTCCTATTGTTCAGCCGTGGGTATCGAGGTCCCGTTCAAGCCAGTGCACCTGTTTGAATACCTGTACAATCGTTTGCTGGAACTCGAGGATCAAATACGGAAGGTAAATCTTCGGGTGGCTTACCAGCGTCCCTGCTCAGCCCGCCTGTCCCCCGACAAGCACCACTTTGTTGAGGATATCTTTAACCTGATAGGGGCGCAGGCCGTGCCAAGAAAGTATGTGGATGAGAACGCCCTCTGCTGCGGCGGCACCATCCAGGGGCAACGGCGGGCTGGAAGCCGTAAGCGGGCCAGGGATGTGCAGCACCGCAACATATCGGACATGAAGGATGGGGGAGCGGAAGTCTGTGTCTTTAATTGTCCCGCCTGTTACCAGACAATGGGTCATCTGGTCGCCGAAAAGGGGATCAAGCCCATCTATATGAGTGACCTTTGTCGTCTTGCGATCGGTGAGCAACCGACAGGATGGAGGTAAATTTATGGACGCCGTATACCAAGCACTTATCGATATAGTCGGTGAAGAGCATGTCTCCAATCAGCAGGAAGAGCTTTTCATCTATTCCTGGGACCTGGGAACAACCGAACCCCACCGGCCGGACTACGCGGTATCGCCGCGCACCACCGAAGATATTCAAAAGATCATGGAACTCGCAAACCAGAATAAAATCCCCGTAGTTCCCCTTGGCGGAGGACTATCCCTAGCCGGCCTGGCCGTCCCGTTCCGTGGCGGCATCCTCCTTGACCTCAAGCGCATGGACACCATCCTCGAGGTCAACGAACAGGCACGCTATGCCGTACTGGAGTGCGGTGTCTCCCAGGGGCAATTGAGCTCCTATCTGGAGCGGCACCATCCCCACCTGACCCATTCCGAGCCNGGCGCCCCGCCTACGGCAACCATTGCCGGAAACGCTGCTATCCACGGCCAGGGCGACCTTGCCCAGCCCTATGGCTTTAATTCCGATATGGTCAATGGCCTGGAAATTGTCATTCCCACCGGTGAGGTCTGCCGGTTCGGTTCCTGTGCCATAGGCGCCGAATGGTTCACACAGCACCCCTTGCCCGATGTGGGCCTTTTCCTGGGGTGGACCGGCACGACAGGCGTCATCACCAAGATATCCATACGCCTTTTCCCCTGCAAAAAGATCAGGGGGACGGCCCTTTTTGTGGTTGATAATGAGGAACAGGTCCCCGAGATTTTTTATAAAATCACCCATACCCAGATGGCCGAGGATATCATTGCTTTCAGCCAGACGATCCCCCCCTATGCCAGCGGTCTGCACCACTTTACCATCAATCTCGCCGCTGATTCGGAAAAAGAGTTGGAATTCAAGCAGGAAATCATCTTTGATGACGCCCTCGGGGAATATATTCGCCGGGGGGACGGCGGTTATCTGGGCTTTACCCCGGGTCTGGAGAGACCTCAAATCTCCAAGACCTCCGATTGGCGCAAGGGTGGTGGCTTTGAATACGTGGGCAGCATCATGCCTGTTTCCCGATACCCGCAATGTTACCGGCACGGCAAGGAGATATCCGAACGACACGGCATCCCTTACACGGTCCTGGGGCGCTGCATCGGTGCCGCCCATGCCATGATGTTTTCCTGGACCTACGCCTTCAACAGGGCCGACCCTGAAACCATTCGGCATGCCAGGGAGGCCATGCATGAAACAGACGAACTTGCCCTGGAATTGGGCGGCACCATCTGGAAACCCGGACGCTATGGACAGAAGCTGGTCATGGACCGCCTGGACCACAACACCCTCGAGCTGATGAGAAAGGTGAAACAACTCCTTGACCCCAACGGGATCATGAATCCCGGTAACTGGGAGGTAAACGGATGAATCTGGCGGATTTTGAATACGGTGACATCATACACCGCTGCTTTCGGTGCGGATACTGCAAATTCCCGGTCAACTGGATGGACGTCAACAGCTGTCCCGCCTATGCCCGGTACCGTATGGAAACCTATTCATGCGGGGGAAGATTGTGGCTGACCCGCGCGTGGCTGATGGATGAAATCCAATGGACCGACCACCTGGCACATATCCTCTATTCCTGTACCGCCTGCAAGAACTGCGAAGTAAAGTGCCCCCTGGGCATCAATGTGGACATCCTCAACATGATCAGGGCGGCCAAGGGGGAAATGGTGGAGCAGGGCAAAATTCCCACGGCAGCCAGGGACTTTCTTGAAAGTATCCAGATCCATGGCAATCCCTACGGTAATCCCAAATCCAAACGGGGCGATTGGATGGAGGAAACACCCCTGGAGGTCTACCAGGAGCAGGAATATCTTTACTACGTTGGTTGTGTAGGCGCCTATGATACCAGAGCGCAAGAGGCAGCCAGAAAACTGGGTCGCGTGCTTCAAAAGGGCGGCGTCTCATTCGGTGTACTGGGCAAGGACGAACGCTGTGACGGCAATGAGGTAAAAAATATGGGTGAAGAGGCCCTATTTGAGATGATGGCGCAGGATAACATCACCCTCCTTAATGGACTCGGAGTGGGGAAGATCGTAACGCTTTCGCCACATTCCTACAATGCCATTAAAAACGATTATCCTCGATACGGCGGTGATTTTGAAATCCTCCATTACACCCAGTTGCTGCAAAAACTCATTGAAGGCGGCCGGTTGAATCCGGCCAGAGAAATGCCCGCCAGGGTTACCTACCATGATCCCTGCTTCCTGGGAAGATGGAACGCCGAGTACGATGCACCACGAAGGGTTTTAGAAGCCATCCCCGGAGTGACGCTGGTGGAAATGGAGCGCAACAGGGAAAGCGCCCTTTGCTGCGGCGGAGGAGGCGGTAATTTCTGTATGGACTTACTTGGCGGCAGCCCGGACAGCCCTTCCAGACACAGGGTCCGTGAGGCCTTGACCACCGGCGCCGGCATACTGGCGGTAGCCTGCCCCAAATGCCTGACCATTCTGGAAGACGCGGTCAAGGCGGAAGGAGTGGATGATAAACTCATTGTGAAGGACATAGCGGAGATGGCTGGCGAGGCATTTGCAACCACGTGAAGGTATGCGTGATCGAGGGTCAGGTCTTGAACCGTGAATTTCCACTTAAGTCAATGATGCGGTCATAAGATGGTCAGCAGCGCAGCCCTCAATCTATTGACAGTTGCCCTGAAAACTAATTCTGCTAACTTAGATACAAACGAATTCTGCAAGGCATAAGATATAGGGGCCAGGGCGGAATCTTTCTGCATACCAGTTGTTAAAGGAACATCCTCTCCGTTGCCCTGAAGTAGACATGCTTTAAGAGCGGTTGACAAATAGTGGGTTTTGACTATAATTTAGGTCATAATGAGGGCAATAAAGCGGTTTGAGCTGCTCTATGCTGC
>JGI24422J19971_10000925_pt1 | contig 17297 bp, 12 predicted proteins | sample DeeMarSWOR152_54_FD_19971 | JGI IMG/M metagenome (IMG submission 19971) | reverse complement strand
CCTTCCTAGCTTGTGATCCATCACGAAGTGGATGCCGCCGTCAATTATGTACCCTTTGCGTTTCCAGCAGGTAGCTACTCCTCCTGGTTTATTGTGGTGTTCGAAGATTTGGGTTTGATATCCGTTCATTTGCGCGTAGCATCCGGTGGTTAGACCAGCTAGTCCAGCTCCAATTATTATGATCGATTTTTCAGCCACTTTTTTCCTCCATTTCTTGACGGTATGTGCCTAACTATTATTTTTCCGAGTTTTTTATTTTATCGCTATTTTTTGGAGTTAAAGCGAAATTTTATTAAGTTACATTATGATTTTTTTATGGGGTTTAAAAATAAAAAAATTAGTCATGAGAATGATATTAGAAAAAATGGGGTAGGGAGTAACGGTTTAGAGGATGATATTATGAGGGTTTGAGGTGAAAATGGAGGGTTTAAGCAAAGTTTTGGAGAAGGCTTTAGATATATTAGAGACGAGGATTATTTGTCCTTCTTGTCTTGGTAGGCAGTTTGCGTTACTTGGTCATGGAGTGGCTAATTTTAGTAGGGGATTAACGATCCTAGATTTTATTGTTCTTTCAGCTCATACAACTTATATGGAGGGTGAGAAAGAGGAAGATCGAGAAAAAGCACTTAAGATTTTATATGCGGCTTTTAAATCTGGGAGTAAGTTAGCAGGCACAACTCTTGAAAAAATAATAGGAAAAGAGGGAGATCTTTATCAAAAGTTTGAGAAGGATTATGGAGAAGTTTGTTGGCTTTGCGAAGGGTTGTTTTCTCGCTTAGAATCTTTAGCTTTAAAAGTGGTTAAGGAAGGGAAAAAGGTTGAGTTTGAAACTTTTTTGATAGGCTGTGTTGTTAATCCTTTGTTGATTGAGAGGGAAGATTGTTTACGGGCTGAATATGGTTTGGTTTGGGGTGAGTCTTTAAAGTCTGAGTTGAATCGTGAGGTCGGTAAGATTGTTTCGAAACTTGCGGGGAAGGGTGTGGATTTTAATAGACCGGATGTCGTTTTTTTGATGGATTTGGTGAGTGATGTTGTTGAGGTTAAGGCTTCTTCTATTTTTGTTTATAGTAGGTATCGTAAGTTGAAGGTAGGTGTTCCACAAGCGCCCTGGTTTTGTAAAAATTGTAAGGGTGTGGGTTGTGATGAGTGTGGTGGTTCAGGGCGTCGTTATGAGACCTCCATCGCTGAGCTTATTTGTGAGCCTGCCCAGGAATTAGCAAAAGGGGTAGGTTGGAAGTTTCATGCTGCAGGGAGGGAGGATGTTGATGCTTTGATGCTTGGAAGCGGAAGACCTTTTGTTATTGAGGTAAAAAACCCTAAAATAAGGAGTGTTGATCTAAAACTTCTTCAAGAAAAGATTTCTGAGGGGGGTAGGGGGATTATTGAGGTTGATTCTTTTAGGTTCAGTGATAAGGAGGAGGTTCGGCGGCTTAAAGAAGCAAGTAGTATGGCGCAGAAAACTTATAGGACCATTGTTAAACTTGAAAATGAGGCCATTGAGGAGAATCTTAAAGTGTTAGAGGAACAGTTTTCGGGTGTTAATGTCTCCCAGAGGACTCCTACAAGAGTTCTTCACCGGCGAACCGATATTGAAAGAATAAAAAAAGTTTTTAGTTTAAAAGCGCGAAAGATTGATAGGTTTCATGTTGAACTGCTTATAACAACTCAAGGAGGAACGTATGTAAAAGAACTTATAAGCGGTGATGAAGGTCGAACTAAGCCTAGTGTAGCAGAGGTTTTAGGAATAAAAGCAGAGTGTTTAGAGTTAAGCGTGGTTTCCGTGGAGTAAGTAACGAAATTTTTTATTAAGAATGTTTTTAACTATATTCTATCTTATCAAAAACGAGTAGTTTAAATTGATTTGGGTAGTTTAAGGTTTTACGGAGCGAAAATGTTTTCGTCAAGGTGGTTTTCGTGGTTAGAAGAACGAGTGGTCCTCGTAGGCGGACAAGGAGAAAGCTTAAGAAACATGTGAGGAGGAAAGGATTGCCGCCGATAAGCAAGTTGTTAGTGGACTACAATGTAGGGGATAAAGTAGATATAATTATCGATCCTAGCGTGCATAAAGGCATGCCATATAGAAGATTTTACGGAAGAACTGCTGAAGTAATCGATAAACGTGGTCAGGCCTATATCCTCAAAGTTAGGGATGGTAACGGTTATAAAACGGTTTTCTCAAGACCAGAGCATATCAGGCTTCACATTAAATGAAAAAGCTTATTTTTGTGTTTATTAATTGGGTAGAAGTTAGTGGAGGAATTTTTATTGCCGCGGGAGATTATGGATTCTCGTACTACAAATCTGGCCGAAGTTAAAGAGATTTTGGATAAGCGTAATGAGGAATCTGAGCTTGGATATATTGGAAGAATTACGCGGGAGTATGCTGCTAAATTTTCCCATGTGGAAGATTCAAAAACAGCTAACGAGCTTGTTGACTTTTTGGTTTCGGAATATGATTTTGATAAAGAAGAAGCAATAATGCTCGTAAATGTGTTACCTTTAACGATTGATGAACTACGTCCTTTAATCTCTGAGCTTAAGAGTGTAAAGAAAAATCTAAAAACAGAGGATCTTCAGACTATTTTAGAAGTTTTCAAAGAGAAGGCGAAAAAGGAATTATAATGGTAATAGGGGTGAATCTTAAAAATATTACTGTTTCTCCGCGCTTAACATATTTTAGCTTTTTTTAAATTAGAATGTTAGATCTTTTTGGGATTTTGGATTCTGACTTGTTTATCATCTTATCTTTTGGGGAGAAAATCATGCCAAGTAGAAGGAAGAGTGAAAAAACGGTAAAAAGTAAAAAATATGAAGATTACGTAGTGGTTTTAGAATACCTGTCTGAAGGATATTTAGAAGAAAAACCGCCCTTTAAGCGTGAACCTATAATACAGGCAATTGGAGAGTATTTTTTCACGTTTTTAGAGCTTTCGCCTTTATCCTCTAACATCCCTATAGAGTTACATCAACGTATAAGTATAGTTAAAGAAAGGAAAAATAAAATGGTTCAAGTAAAAAGGCGTCTTACCTATAAGGATTTAACTGCAACAGCTAAAGCTGAGCTTCCCTCAGTGATTGAAGAGATCGTTGAGCGGCAAACAAAAAGGTTTGTAAACTGGTTTAATAAAGCGAGTCCTATAACGACTAGGATGCACCAACTTTCTTTGCTGCCAGGAATCGGAAATAAGTATTTATGGAGTATTTTAGAGGAGAAAAAAAAGACACCTTTCACAAGCTTTGAAGATATCAAGGAACGTACTAGTTTATCGGATCCTAAAAAGTTGATTGTGAAACGGATTTTACACGAATTAGAGAAAGAAGATGTAAAATACAGGCTCTTTACAAGAAGGTTTAAATCTTTGGAAGAGGAAGAAAGCGGCGAAAGTGAAGGGAAAGAATATCGAAAAGAAAGGCCTCCTCCGAAAAAATATCGAAAAGAAAGGGCTTCTCCCCATGAAAAACCAAGAAAACGCTCTTAAAGAGGTTAAAACGCTTCTTAAAAAGCACTCTATTTCCTACCTGCGTAAAGCTTTTGGACAAAAATTTCTCATAGATTTTTCAATATTAGAAAGACAAATTATCCTAGCTGATATCACTGGTAAAGATAAAGTTTTAGAGATTGGTGCAGGTTTAGGGACGCTAACGAGAAAGTTGGCGGAGAAAGCAGGTAAAGTATACACTTTTGAATCAGATAAAAAGCTTGCTCATGCTTTGGAAAAAGAGGTTTCCGTTTTTCCTAATGTTGAAGTAATACCCGAAGATGCTGTAAAAAGCCCCTTTCCTCCATTTAACAAATGTGTAAGCAATCTCCCCTATAATATATCTTCTCCAATAATGTTTAAATTACTAAAACACGATTTTGAACATGCTGTGTTAATGTTACAAAAGGAGTTTGCTGAAAGACTTGTTTCAAAACCCGGCTCTAAAGACTATTCACGCCTCACGGTTTTAGCTTCTTTAAAAACAAAAATTGAGATCGCACAAATCGTTCCAAAAACAGCTTTTTATCCTGTTCCAAAAGTTGATTCAGTCTTAGCCGTAATAAACCCCATAAGATCTCCTTTCGAAAAAGATCTGGAAGAACGACTTGAAGACTTACTAAGGGTACTATTTAGCCGTAAATCAAGAAAAGTACGCAAAGTTTTAAGGAGTTTTCTTAACAAAAAGATTCAAGACAAAGCATTTACAAAAAAAATTGTTTCAAAGCTTCCCTATGCTGAAGAAAGGATAAAGTTTTTACAACCTATTCAATTTATAAACATCACAAAAACCTTAATACGATTGTTAGAAGAGGTGGGAATAGGGTGGGAAGACGTATTTTCTGGCACAAAGACGTAAAAGTAGAGCTTGACGATGAAAAAGTTTACGCTCCTGCAGAAGATACTTTTCTACTACTTGACAGCGTGGAACCCTTAGTTTCAGACAGGGATGTAGTTTTAGAGATAGGGGTTGGAAGCGGGATCATAGCCCTTGCCCTTGCAAAACATGCAAAAAAAGTTGTGGGCATAGACATTTCAAAAGAAGCAGTAAAATGCACAAAAAACAATGCTAAAAATAATCACTTAGAAACCAAAATAGAAGTAATTCTCGGAGACCTATTCAACCCCCTAAAAACAGAAGCAAAGTTTGACTTAATATTGTTTAACCCACCCTACTTACCCTCAGAAGAAACAGATGGAAAGATCTTGATGAAAAAACCAGAATTAAAAACAGTTTCAAAAATGTGGAACGGTCTAGGGCGAAAGGGAAGAAAAATAATAGACAGATTCCTTAATGAATTAAAAATAAGGCTCCAAAAAGATGGCCAAGCTTTACTTGTACAATCTTCTATAAACGACTTGGAAAAAACCCTATCTTTGACCGAGAAAATGGGTTTAAAATGCCAAATTTTGGCCAAGAAAAAACTCTTTTTTGAAGAACTATCCACCATAAAAATCAAACAAAAATAGAATAAAAAATGGTGATCAACTAAAATAGGGAAAAATTATAAGAGAAATAAGATGTTTAATTTTTAGTGTTTCCTTTTATTGGGAGGCGGTGGGTTTTGCTTGAACTTATCTTTCTTGGCACCGGCGGTGGCAGGATCGTTATGACCACACAGATGCGGTGGACTGGGGGTATAGTATTAAGGGGAAATGATACCCAGATACACGTAGATCCTGGCCCGGGGGCTTTAGTAAGAGCTTTAGATTTGGGAATAAACCCTCAAAAAACAGATGCAATAATCGTGAGTCATGCCCACTTGGACCATTATGGTGACTGCCAGATCCTTATAGAGGCTATGGCGAGAGCAGCTACCAAAAAGAGAGGAGTTCTTTTAGGAAGTAGTAGCGCTCTTGTTGGCGATGAACAGTATTCTCGCATAATTTCTAACTATCACTTAGGGCTGCTTGAGGAAAAGCAGGTTTTAACTCCTGGTTCTTCATTTTCTATAAAAGGGATTAAAATCACTGCTACACCAGCATATCATTCGGATCCTTCGACTGTTGGTTTGGTTATAGAAGAGAAAGAAAATGGCGCGAGGATAGGATATACAAGCGATACTGCGTATAACCAGTCACTGCCATTGTTTTATAAGGATTGTGAGCTTTTTATTTTGTGTTGTTTAAGACCGTTTGGAAAACCTTGGAAGGGCCATTTATCAACTGATGAAGTGATACCGCTAGTAGAGGAAGTTAAACCAAGTTTAACCGTTTTAACCCATTTTGGCGCCGCTTTCTTAAAAGCAAACCCCGAAAAACAGGCTAAAATAGTTGAAAAGAAGACGGGAATAAAGACAATAGCAGCGACCGATGGAATGAGTATAAAACTTGAAGAAAAAGAAATTTTCTTAAAAGAAAAAATTGACACCAAAGAAAAAAAGGAAATACTTGTAAAGAAAACAGGTGTTATTGCAACTCAATTAACTGATTTCTACTCACCAAAATAGATTTGGTGCAACTTTCTTTTTTTATCTTAAAACTCTGCTTTTAACTTTTCTCCTTTTGATATGGCAAGTTTTTCGATTCTTAAAACAGGTTTAATTGTTTCTGAGAGTTTTTTTGTAACTTCAACCCAATCTTCAGGCACTTTGACCTTCGCTTTCTTGACTGTAGCCCCTAGCGCTATGCTTTTCGCGGCTTTTGCTCTCCTGAGCTCTGCTATAACTTCGATCGCTATAGAGCCTTCTGCGGCTTCTTTTTCATCAAACTCTAGATCTTTGGGAGAAGGCCACTCTAAAGCGTGAACAGAAATTTGTCCCTCTTTATCCTTAAAAAGTTCAAGGTAAACTGCCTCGGTAAGATGGGGGCAAATAGGGGCAAGCATCTTTAAACTGTCTAGAATGACTCTGTAAAGCACGAAGTTGCTGTTTTCCTTTTCTTCTCCTTCTTTTTTAAGGGCTGGTTTTACTGCTTCTAAATAATGGTCGCAGACTTCGTGCCAGAAAAAGCTTTGCAAAATCTTGAGGGCTTCATTAAAAGCGTAGCGATCCATGGCTTCAGTAGCTTTTCCAATAACTTCCTTTAACCTAGAAAGAATCCAAGCATCAACAGGCGTTAAAGCCTTAACTTTCCCCGAAGGCGAAACATCGTTCAGAAAACTGCTTAAAAAGCGTGAAGCAGACCAAAACTTCTGAATAAAAGACTTACCGTGCTTAGTGACATCCCAAATGTAAGGAAAGTCTGACCCAACACTCATAGAAAGAAGAGTCTGCCGCATAGCATCCGCGCCATACTTTTGGATACCGTCTGTTGGCATAACCACATTTCCCTTCGACTTGCTCATCCTTTTACCATCTGGGCCCAAGACATGGCCATTAATAAGCACCTCTAGATAACTTAAAATCCCCGTTAAAATTAAACATCTAAACGTAGTATAAGAATGCCAAGTACGGATTATGTCGTGTCCTTGCTGTCTCACGGTGGATAAAGCTTCTGGATTAGGTTGGTATTTATGGGCTAAACTGTCATAGTACCTTGTTATTATAAGGGGGGTTATGCTTGAATCCACCCAGCAATCACAAGTGTCTGTAGTACCCTCTATCTCTTTAGAACCGCATTCAGGACATTTATCCACGAGAGGGGTTGTTTTAGTCGTGTCTACGGGCAGTTGGTCTTTTTTTGGCGGTATTAGATTTCCGCAACCCCTACAAGTCCAGAAAGGTATAGGCGTGCCAAAAACCCTTTGCCTAGAAATTATCCAATCCCATTCGATGCTTTCACACCAATCAATGAGCCTTTGAAGGAAGTATTCGGGGATCCACTTCATTTTTTTACTTGCCTGTATTATATCTTCTGCATAATCTTTCATTTTGATGAAAAATTGTTCCGTTTCAAGAAACTCTATAGGCCGCATGCAATCTGCCCGATCTGTGTGGCAGAGAACACTGTGGGCTATTCGTTCTTGTTTTTCCAAAAGTCCTGCTTCTTCTAGGTCTTCTAATATTGCTTTTCTTGCTTCTTTGATAGTTAATCCGTCATATTTTCCAGCGTTTTGCATTTTCCCATCTTCTGTGATGCAGATTTTTACGGGTAGTTTGTGTCGTAGTCTCCACTTTATGTCCTGTTCGTCTCCGAAGGTGCAGCACATAACTATTCCTGTTCCAAATTCTGGGTCAACTTGTCTATCTGTAAGTATGGGTATTACATCGCCGAAAAGGGGGATTTTGGCTTTTTTCCCTTCGAAGTGTTGAAATCTGGGATCAGCTGGGTGATAAAATATTCCTTGACACGCAGGGATGAGCTCTGGGCGTGTTGTGGCGATAACTATGAATTCTCCGTCCTTCCCTACTAGAGGAAATTTTACGTAGTTAAGAAATCCCGCCCGTTCAATATGGCCGATTTCTGCTTGTGAAATGGAAGTTTCACAATACCAACACCAATAGTTAGGGAAGGTACCTCGATAAATCATGCCTTTTTCATACATCTCAATCAAACTTAGCTGGACATAGCGCCAATAAGATTCGTCCATGGTTCTGTATTCAAACTGTTCCCAATCAGGCTTATAACCAATCCTTGTCATGATTTCTTTCATCGACTTAATCATTTTTGCAGTGTACTCTTTACAGCTCTCACGGAATCTTTCACGATCTCCTTTCGGGATTCCGAGCCGATATTGGACTTTAAGTTCAGTAGGCAAGCCTTGTGTATCCCACCCTTGAGGTAATAAAACGTTAAAGCCTTGCATTCTTTTATATCTCGCCAAGGTATCGTTCAATATACACCAGTATGCGTGTCCCATGTGGAGTTCTCCACTTGTGAAAGGAGGTGGCGTATCTATTGAGAATCTTGGTCTTTCTTGGTCTTCTGAGTCGTATTTATAAACAGCTTCGTAGACTTCTGGTTTTTGCCAGTATTTTTGCATTTCTACCTCGATTTCCGCTTTCCATCGTTTTGGAAGCACCATTATAATACCCTCTTAACTCTCAAAAATTACTAGATAACAAAAATTCTTACTTATGCTTTTATTTTACAGTTTCGCATGATTAAAGCTCAACTCATTGCTTTGTGAATAAAAACAAAAGCTGTTTATGAGTGTTACCTTTTTACGTTGTATTGCACATTTCATTTAATTAAATGAAATGATATTGGTTCGTGCTCATAAACGTTGAAAAATATTTTGAGTAATTTTTTTAACATACCCCTTTTAACATCTTTTCAAAATTTAAATAGGTTGATATTTAAAAAAAGGGGAAAATTCTTTATTTTTTTAAAGTTTCTTACACTATGTCTTGTTTTTGCAGTCTCTTGATGCCAAAAAAGATTAAGGCTAAAGCTACAACTATCCAAAGGATTGCTGAAAGGTATAACGGATAGTAGCCTGCTAATTCAGGGGTTTTGAAGAGCTGCTGATCATCGTCGAAGGCAGTGAAGACATCTTCTGTTTTATAAGTGCCACCTATAACTCCTAGTATTATGGCTATTTGTGGAGATATTTTGATACCTAGAGCTTTGAGTAACATGATGTAAAAGTTGGCTAAGTGGTACCCGATGTCTATGTGGTATATTTGGTAGTCTTCGTAGTAGACGCCTATCAGCGCACGTATTAGGAAGAAGCCGAAATAGGTTGCCATAGTTAGGGCTGCCATGATCATCACTATTTTTCCTGTGCTCTTGGTCATAGAAGATAGGGCTGCGGCTATTGATCCGAACATGAGGGACACGATTATGGAATAGAGGATTACTGCGTTTATTATGGGGAGCATTGATGTGAAAACGGATATGTTGTTTGTGGTGATTAATACGAGGAACCACGCGGATACGTAAACGGAGATTGTTTGAATTATTAAGATGTTTATGAAGAATCCTAAGAATTTACCGATTAGGATTTCCCATCTTCTTATAGGTTTGCTTATAAGTATGAGGATAGTGCCTTCTGTTTGTTCTTTTGCGATGAATCCTGCGCCTATGGATGAAGCGTAAAGGGCTAGGGGGATGCCGGCGATCCAGATGAAGGAAATGATGACGAAGTAGGTTGTTATTGCTCCTGTTTGGGCGCTTACTGATCGGCTGCTAAAATCGTCAGGCAATGTTTGCGTTAGGGCTAGGCCTAGGATTAGGGGTACTATTAGTTCGGCTATCAGAATGCCTAAAGTCTTTTTTGTTGTTGTTAGGTCTTTGAAGGTTTTTTTCGCAATTATTAGCATTTTAAACCGTTGTTGGAGCCTGTACCAGGCTTTGTCTATTTTTTGCCGAATGTTTTGCCAGATTTCGCTTATTCTTTGAACTCCGGTCGACATAATGTTTCCCTCATTCAGATTCAATATATTCCCAAGTAATTTCTTCCGCCTCTTCTCCCTCTTCTCCTTCCTTTTCCGTCACCATTTTGAAGGAACCAAGACCCGTTACGCGCATGAAAATATCTTCAAGGGATACCGTAACTCTGTGAAATGCGTCAAGTGTCACATTGGTTTTTTTGAGGATTGTGGGTATTTGTCTTTTAAGCTCTGCTTCATCCTTTGCTTTGATTTTTATATCGCCGTTTTCATCAATCCATACAGTTTCAACGTAGTCTGTTGTTTGGAGAAGGTCTACTACTTTCGCGTTTTGGGAGGTGCGCATCACATATTGGTTACCTGCGTAAAGTTCTTTTACAGCGTCCATTGTATCGCTTATAACGATTTTTCCTTTGTTGATGATGGTCACATATTCTGCAACTTTTTCGATTTCTCCTAAGATATGGCTGCTTATTAAGGTGGTCATGCCCTTTTTCCTTGCGAGATATTTGATTTGATCGAGTATTTTTGCTCTTCCTACGGGGTCAAGGTTTGCTGTTGGTTCGTCAAGGATTAAAAGTTTTGGTTCGTGAATTAAGGCTTGTGCTAAGGCCATTTTTTGCCGCATTCCTGCGGAAAAATCTACGATGTTTCTGTATGCTGCTTGTTCTAGTTCAAGCGTTTCTAAGATTTCAAAAGCTTTTTCTTCTGCTTCGTGGCAGGTTAACCCTCCAAGTTCTCCGAGAAATATTAGGTAGTTTATTGGGGTCATGTGATCGTAAAATCTTGGATGTTCCGGGCTATATCCTATCAGCTTTCTTGCCGCAACGGTCCCGATTTTGTGGCCCATTATTGTGGCGTCTCCTCCGGTAGGTTTTATTGCTCCTACCAGCATTTTGATTGTAGTAGTTTTTCCAGCTCCGTTAGGGCCAAGGTATCCCATTATTCCTGGGGGTACGTTGAAGGAGATACCGTCTACAGCTTTTACTATTTCTTCTTTTTGCCCAAAATATTTTGTGAGGTTTTCGATTTCAATCACATATTTTCCTGTATACTCCTCCTCTTCTCTCTCTCCTTCTTTTTCTTTGGCGGTTGTTTTGGCTTTTTCTTCATTTTTTTGTTGAGCTCTTGCTTGTGGTTTTTTGGACAAAATTATTCAACTCCTTTTTTCAAGCTTAGTTTTTCTTTTTTTAAGGAGAAGCTGTTTTTTAACTAAAAGCAGGAGTGAAAAAATCACTATTACGCCTATAGTGATGATTAACATAAGTATGCTGCCTGGAGTTTTAATGGAAATAGTGCTTGCTGTGACTCCTCCAAATGGGTCACGTGTTTTAACTTTTACCACGTGTTCCCCGCCTGAACCGATCTCTACCTCCATGTTTTTCTCGCTAGTGGAACCATGTGAAACGTCGTCAACAAACACTTCCGTTATTAGGGCGCTTGTATCCGCTCCCTCGCTGTTAAAAGTCCATTCGAGATTAAATTTGGAACCAACGCTTTTGCCATCAGTAGGGGTGGTTATAGTGACTTGGAAAGCACTGTTTAAACAGAACATGCCTTTTGCAGAAGATAAGAGGATTTCTGGATCAGTATCCCCGTTTACATCTCCAATATTTATCAAGTCGCTTGTTTCTATAGGGAATGATTTTACGACATCCAAGCTGTTTGTATCCACTATTTCTGTCATTCTTTTCGTGTCTTCTATGTCTGTGTGGTCATCTGTAGTCACAGGTATATAAGGTCTTACGATGGCGATCTCATCACTACTGGAACCGCTAACATCTCCAATATTTATCACGGAATAAACGGCGGAATATTCGGGCGATCTTTCCCAGCTTGGTTTGAAAAGTTTTTCAATAGTTGTTGTGGAGATCTCCTTATCAGTTCCTCCCTCTAGGCTGAAAACTTTTATTTCCGCACCTTGATAATATGATTGAGAAACACCTATAACTAGATCCTTTATACCATCCCCATCTTTATCGCTAATAACGGTTGCAGGTAGGATTTTTAAATATTGGTCACTGTCCCGGCCTTCATAGCTCCAAGATCTATCAAACTGATAAACGGTGATCTCTTCGTTGGAAAATCCATCAATAACAGTAAGGTATGGAGGTATGTCTCCATAATACCATCTATGGTACACTATGCTATCTGGGAAGCCGTCTCCTGTTAGATCATCAACTACTAGGTCGAAATCAAAACCCCAAAAAGCTTCTTGAGACCATGTAACTTTTGTGACTTGTAATCCTGTATTTGTACCAGTAGAAGAGCTTATGAAAACGTAACCTCTATTTGTGGGGGAGTCGGCACGAATAGCCAAATCTTTAATGCCATCTACCCCAAGATCTTGCGTAAAAAGAATATACATTGAAGGATCTCTCCCCAGCTCTATGTAATAATCTGAACCTAAAACCGTCCATACCAAATTTTGAAGATCTGTTGTCCAGTCTATGGTCGTGTCATCGGTGAAGTTAGCACTATTGTTTGCCCAAAATGAAGTAGGTGTTAGATCGTTGGCAGCATGGATTTTAGCAGTATATGGCCACCAATCTGACCACTCAACCAATAAAAGATCTAAACTACCATCTGAAACCTTATCCAGCGAATAGAGATAAATTCCTCTATTATTTTCACTTGTAAAAGTTTTATTAGAGAGAAGCAAACCGTTTTCGCCACTAAACAAGTAGATGTAGGAAGTTTCACCACCACCATACCACCATGTACTGCTTCCTGATACTAAGATATCCGCAAAATTATCCGCGTTAAGGTCTTCCACAACACAGGAACTTCTAATTTCATCGTTTGAAGAATAAGGGGGGAAGATTACAGGTTCTGACCATACTACCTCGCCCGTAGCCCCGTTGAAAACGTAAACTGTATCGTTTATAGGGAACCCCCCACCCCGAGGCCATTCTTTGATATAAGCTGTTATGTCAGGGTTTCCATCTCCTGTCACGTCGGGTGTAGGGGNTACAGACCAGTAGCCCCCTGTTTGCAGGTATAGGTCATGGTTTGTGGTGTTGCTCCATATTACCTGTCCATTTGCTCCATTGATGACGAGGATTGTTCGCGTGATGTTCTGCCATTCTTCCCATTCTATTCGGGATTTTGTTGTTACTAGTAGTTCGCTTACATCATCACCGGTAACATCGCCCATTAACATGGTTTGCACTTTGTTTTCCTTGATATTGCTCCATATAATAACGTTTGACCGGGGATTTATGAGAAAGGCTCCTGTATCACAAACTAAAAGTGCTTGTGTATCGTTTATTACGTTTATATAAACAGCTTCATCTTCTCCATACCACCAGCTTGAAGGTCTTGTTTGGAAGCTGATTGTTGTGTTCTCTTCAAGCTCTGGTTCTCCCCCTACACCTGTTTGTACCTTATATATATTGATTTGTTCATAGTCTCCTTGACCACCATAAGGCCATAAAAGAAGCTTTTCACCTATAGTGTTTGTGAAAGAGCCAAGATTTACGCCATCACCTATCTCTCTTATTTCTCCTGAAGCAATGGTTTGACCGTTAGAGCTTAAAATTGCTGCTTTATTGTTTCTTGCAAGGAAAGAGCGGGCAGCAATATCGTTTAAACCGTCATCATCAAAGTCACTTTGCAAGGGGAAAACAAGAAGCCTTGGTTCATAACCTTCTGTTTCTTCAGTAGCTTCTGGAGAGGGTATAATAGAAACATCGGTTATTAGGTTTCCATTCTCTTCAAGGAAATACACGTAACCGTCATCTGCTGCTGCTACTATAACGGGGTCTGTTTGCCCTCCTCCCCTGTAAACTACTTCTACGTTCCAAAATGACGCTGTTTCGTTAATGATCTCATCTCCGCTTATCTTTTCGGTTTTACGGGCCTCAAAACTCCACTTGGTTTCTCCTGTTGAAAGGTCGATGGAGTAGAGATAACCGTCTTGTGATGTTACAACTAAAGCGTTATCTCCTAGAGCTTTTATGCTCCAACAGTCATCTTCTGCCTCCTCCCACATCCATTTTTCCTCTCCTGTCGCTCCATCAAGGAGGTAAACCATATACCACGAAGCTATGACAACATCCTTTTTTCCATCATTTGTAACATCCGTAACTGTTTCAATACTCCAAGTAATCGGTTCTTTTTCCTCTGGAAATTCCTCATCTTCACCGTATGTTTCTATTGTGGGTTTAAAAGACCAAATAGTTTTCCCAGTTTCTGGCTCAAAACATTGAACATTTGGCTCTTTTTGGCTCGTACTTGAAACAACAATATCAATAACAGCACCATAGTTGTTAACATCGTCCAACTCTGCAATATCAGACACACTTCCTGGCATTTTATAGTTCATGGTTATTGAGCCAGTTTTGTAATCAAGCAAGCTCACTCCCTCATCAGTTCCTACGACTATAACGTCTTCTACGCCATCGCTATCACTATCAAATATGAGGGGTGTTACGGTAGGAGTGCCAGCTACCCCTATTCCTGCCGAATATACAATGCTTTCGAGCGAATTAGAATCGTAAACCTGATTTTCCCCTCTCTCTCCGGAGGAAATAGGAATTTCTTGACCTGAAATTAAAGCTACTTGGCTTGAAATTAAAACGATTAATAGAAAAACCGTTAATCCTGCCTTTTTCATTTTAAAGGGATTAAAACCACCCATTTACATCAAACCCTCTTAANGCTTTCNTACNCTAGAGAGNTANAACAGNCAAAAAAAGAAATATCAGAGAAATAACGCTTTCTGAAGGATTGACGAATGAANCTCATNAAAAATTTGACATCAATTGCATTCGGGGAAATTGTTAAGCCGATTTTACTTTTACAANGGACTTACACTGTTTTAATCGTCATTTATAAAACAGTTTTGGTCTTTTTCATTAATAAAAATTGTGTGCAAGATATGTAAAAAAAATAAAAATTGAAATAGTACTACAAAGGCAGAAAGGGCNAAAAAAGCCTGACATTAAAAGACAGTTTTTGGATGAAAGTTCACATTGTTTAGATTATTTCTGGTTCTTTTTTTGTAAGATTTCTGTATTCTATCTTTAGAAGTTCATATATTTTTTTGAGAAATTGATTACAGGGATAAGCCGTTTTCCAGAATTCCTTAATCGATGTTATGTTACTTTCTTTTAAAATTGCAATATGGAGTAAATTGCGGATATATCCTTCCCTAAAAGAGGTGCTAACTCATAAACATAAACTTACTAAGCCAAAAAATAACACAATCTAAAGGCAAAATAAAATAAAGTTAGGATGTCTTTAATGGGAAAGGAAGAAATATTACTATGTTTAGTATTGGCAACCAATGCTTTTAGAAATTTATTTTGTGAGAAAGATAAGGAGGATCAAGTTAAAGTGTCTGAATCGGTTGTTTTTTATGCAAAATCACACGATCCGTGGCAGGCTTGGCCGGTAAAACGGGAACATATGGAGGCAAACCTACTTGTAAAAACATTGAAACTTTTCGACAAAGCTGGAGCTAAAGATATGATTGAAAAGGGTGATAAGGTGGCTATCAAGGTCCATGTGGGAGAAGCTTTTAATTACAGGTATTTGCGTCCTGAGTTTGTTGCTTGTTTAGTTAGGAAGATTAAAGAGTATGGCGGTAGGCCCTTTTTAACGGATACCACAGGATTAGGGGTTAGGGCAAGGGATTACGGCGGCGGTGTTGTCACTTTTAACCGTAGGATTGCCTTGAATCATATTGAGGTTGCAAGGTCTCATGGTTATTGCGAAGAGGTTACGGGGGCGCCTTTTATTCCTGCTGATGGGATGTACGGTTTGGATGGACTAGAAATAAATTTGGAGAACGCTTTAAGAAATAAGCGTGTTTTCATAGCTAAGTTATTTGTGGACGCTGATAAAGTTATTTTAGCTACCCACTTTAAGGGGCATGGAGCTGCAGGATTTGGAGGGTCTTTGAAAAATTTGGGAGTTGGTTGTGTTACTAAAACTTCAAAATGGCTCGCCCATTGCCTTGAACCTCCCGAAATCACGGAAGCCTGTAATGGGTGTGGTGATTGCATCGACGCTTGTTTGGGAGATTGTATAACTATCGAGGAAGGTAAGGCGGTTATCAATTATGAGCTTTGTGTCATGTGTGGAGGTTGCATGGAGGTTTGTAAAGAAGATGGAGCGATAAAAGTTAAGGGTGCTAATGATGAACAGTTTTCAGTAGGTTTTGCGGATAATGCTAGAGGAGTTGTAGGTGCTATAGGACCGGGAAACCTGTTTTATTTCAATTTTGCGTTGGATATAGTTTCTCAGTGTGACTGCTATCCCGTGCCAGGAACTCCCATTGTGCCTGATATTGGGGTATTTGCTTCAAAAGATCCGGTAGCCATTGATAGAGCTTGTGTAGATGCCGTAATTAGTGCTCCAGGGTTACGAGGGTCGCCTGCAGAAGAGAAAGATGCCCTAGATCCGGGTGTGGATAAGTTTGTCAAAATTCACGATGTCCAATGGAAGCATCACGTTGAGGCTTCGGAACGTTTAGGTGTAGGATCTCAAAAATATGAACTAAAAGAAGTATAGCAGGGGGATTTAGGGAGCTTTAAAATTTTTTGAGATTCCTTTGTTTTTTATTAGGAGTGGTTTGTTTTATAGCGGAGTATTGCTGCTAATCCTCCGAAGGCGTTTAGTAGTTGGGTTCCTTCTTCTGTATCTGTGGAGATTATTTCTACGCTGGTTCCTGTTTCTTCGGCCAGCTCTCCTAGCTCTTTTACTATGTCTGTTTTTTCTATTATTGATAGGAGAGAGCTTTTGCATTTTGGACAATGTCTTTCTGCAAGCTTCTCTTCTTCTTTTTCCACTTCCTCTCTTGGGAGGGTTTTTTCTTCTTCGTAGTCGCAAGATTGGCATTGGATTTTTATGCGAACTTTATCCAATCCTTCACTGAGAATTAGGGTGTCTACTGCTCCTTGTTGTAAAGCTTCCCTTATCTCTCTTTCGCCGTAAGTTAAGTATCCGGTATCTTTTGCTAGTTGTTCTAGGAATTTTTGAACGATTCGTTTTTCTTCCATATATCTTAGGTTTTGGAGGATATTAGCTGATCTTTCTACAAGTTCTTTTATTCCTTCTTCTTCTGTATATCCTGTGTCTATGAGGTCGACAACTTTTTCTTTCACCCTATTATCGAGGTAGGTTCCCTTATAGAAATCTTCTTTTGTAGATCCTGGACCACCGATTATTATCGCTTTAAGATCCTCTTCTTCTAAATCTTCTAAAAACAATTTTTTACCCAACTCTCCCACTTCCTTCATAAAATTATGAGCCTGCTCCTCTATTAACCGTTCAAACCTACGAGCCGACTGTCCTCCAGCTCGGTGTTTTCCCATTATGTGGGAGTATATTGTTTTGAGGACATTGAGGTGTTTTCCTTTTAGGAAGGCGAAGGTTGCTGCTGAGCGGTCCATAACTATTAAGCCGTAAGTTTCCTTCTCCTTTAACTGTTCCCTCAAATGTTCTGTATGAAAGCTTGAGTCGCAAACGTAAAGCTTTTGCCTTACGGGTTCTACCAAGGGCACGTTATGAAACTCCATTTTGCCGTCTTCAGTTACGCCGCAAAAGAGCACTAAACCTTTTTCAGGAGCTTGTGTTGGAAGCATTTTTAAACGAG
>JGI24422J19971_10000924_pt1 | contig 17316 bp, 11 predicted proteins | sample DeeMarSWOR152_54_FD_19971 | JGI IMG/M metagenome (IMG submission 19971) | reverse complement strand
TCACGAGCTCAGCCCGGGCAGTTCCTCATGGTCCATGTAAGCAAAAGAACAAAGGACCCTCTACTGCGAAGGCCTTTCTCCATCCACGGGATTCAGGATCGAGATAGGGCAATGGTTCTTTATAACAAAGTCGGCGCTGGCACGGCACTTCTCTCAACCTTGAAAAAGCACGATTCCATCTCAATTATTGGTCCCTTGGGAAACGGGTTTACGCTTCCTGGGCCGAGGGAGTCAACGCTATTGCTGGCCGGTGGCATGGGTTTGGCGCCACTGTTCTTCCTGGTTCAGGCGCTACAGAGAGCTCAGAGGAATGTCGGAAAGGTATTTGTCGGCTTCTCCACGTCTGAGCAGGTGGTGCGCTTTGAACAGCTTAAGGAATTGGGTGTTGATCTTTCCCTTACAACGGAGGACGGCTCATTGGGTAGTAAGGGAGTTGTCACTGACCTACTCGAGGGGTATCTGGGTAGTGAGGTCCAGGAGAAACCCGTAATCTACGGCTGTGGCCCGCTGTCAATGCTCAAGAAGGTGGCCCATAGGGCAGCTGCCCTCAACCTGAAGTGCTATGTTTCACTGGAGGGCTACATGGCCTGCGGTCTTGGGATATGCCTGGGATGTGCTGTCAAATCGGCACCTGGCGAAAAAAAGCCTTACTATTACGTATGTCAGGACGGGCCCGTATTTCCATCGCGAGCCATTGACTGGGAGGTTCTGTAGTGGATCTCGTGCCTGATCTATCTGTTCACGTAGCGGATTTACGGCTCAAAAATCCGGTCATTACCGCCTCAGGCACCTTCGGCTATGGTACTGAATTGAGTAACTTCTTTGATCCATCACTGTTGGGTGCCATTATCGTCAAGGGTTTATCGCTCAGACCAATGCCTGGCAACCTGCCGCCGAGGACCGCTGAGACACCCTGCGGTCTACTCAATTCAATTGGCTTTGCGAACATCGGCGTAGAGGCCTTTATCGAGGAGAAGCTTCCGCTGCTGGCCCAGGTAAAGGCTCCCATCATCGCCAACATTTACGGACACAGCGCCAAGGAATATGGAGAGGTAGCCAGAAGGGTTGACTCGGTCGAGGGAATTGCGGCCGTAGAGGTCAACATATCATGTCCCAATGTTGAGGAAGGTGGCATGGCCTTCGGAACCGATCCAGGTACCGCTGCCATGGTGACAGAGGAGGTGGCCAAAAATACGAGCAAACCAATTATAGTAAAGCTCACGCCCAATGTGACTGATATAACCATTATTGCCAGTGCAGTGGAGTCAGCGGGAGCGCAGGCCCTCTCGGTCACCAACACATTTGTGGGCATGGCCGTAGATATTGCCACAAGACGTCCAAGATTGGCGAATGTGGTGGGAGGGCTTTCCGGGCCTGCCATTAAACCACTAGCCCTCTATCTGGTCCACAGGGTCGTTGAAACAGTTGGGATTCCAGTGATTGGCCTTGGCGGCATCATGGACTACCGGGACGCGTTGGAATTTCTGCTTGTCGGGGCGCGGGCCGTACAGGTGGGAACAGCGAATTTCATCAATCCAAGGGCAGCGGTTGAAATAGTAGAAGGCCTCAGGGATTTCTGTCTGGAANAAAAGCTCAAAAGCATNAGCGAGATCATTGGCGGGCTCAAAGTGCAGTAGGCAATAAGGGGCGCCTTTTGAAGGCGTTCGATCAATCCCGAGCAAGGGATTAACGGGAGGATGAGGATCGAATCAGCAAAGCGGAGAAGGTAATGAAAAAATCGGAGATAGAAAGACTAAGCAAGAAATTGACCTCACAGCGCAGGCTTGTGTGGGACGCAATAGATCAGAGAGAAAAAAAGAGGGTTTTCTCCTTTGATAGAGAGTATCAAGGATTTCTCAACACGGCAAAAACTGAGAGAGAGGCGGTTAAGCTGATAGAGGAAACTGCTCTTAAAAACGGCTTTTCCTCAAATCCCCCAAGCAAACAGCCCATTAAGATGATGAGAACCTTTCAGGAAAAATCGATTGCCCTGTCAATATCCGGAAGGAAGCCCCTCGGCGAGGGTATTAACTTGGTTGTAAGCCACCTCGACTCCCCCAGGCTCGACCTCAAACAGAATCCCCTTTACGAGGAGGTTGATCTGGCCTTTATGAAAACCCACTACTATGGGGGCATCAAGAAATTCCAATGGCTTACCAGGCCCCTTGCAATTCACGGAAGAATCATCCGTTCCGATAGTACTACCCTGGATATTATCGTTGGTGAGGATGATTCCGACCCCGTATTCAGTGTGGCTGACATTCTTCCCCATTTGGCGAGAAAGGTTCAATATGACAAAAAGGTCTCTGATGCCTTCGTTGCCGAAAAGCTCAATCTCATGGTCGGTTCTCTTCCCTTTGGAGACAAAGACACCAAGGAGAGGTTCAAGCTGGCAATCCTTAGCTTCTTGAACGAAAAGTTCGGCCTCGTCGAAGAGGATTTCATAAGTGCTGAGCTCGAGGTTGTGCCTGCTGGAACCGCACGAGATGTCGGCTGGGACAGGGGCCTCACCGGCGGCTACGGCCAGGACGATCGCGCTTGTGCCTTCAGCAGTCTCAAGGCCATACTCGATATCAAGAATCCACAGAGGACAGCGCTGGTTCTCTTTTTTGACAAAGAGGAGATTGGAAGCGATGGCGCCACCGGTGCTAAATCGAGATTTCTGGAGAGTATCCTCGCAGACCTTATGGTTGCTCACGGTAAGGATCCGCTCTACCACGAGATTCACAACGTGCTGATGAACTCCCGAGCCCTCTCAGGCGATGTAAACGGCGGCCTTGATCCCGACTTTCAGGATGTGCACGAAAAGAGAAATGCCGCGCAGCTGGGCTATGGACTGTGCCTGACAAAGTTCACCGGTTCAGGCGGCAAATATGGTGCCAACGACGCAAATGCCGAGTACGTGGGATGGATCAGGAACCTGTTCAACAAAAAGGGCGTAGTATGGCAGACAGGAGAGCTTGGGAAGGTGGATGAAGGGGGCGGGGGAACCGTTGCCAGGTTCCTTGCCCCTTATGGCATGCAGGTTATTGACTGTGGGCCTCCCGTCCTCTCCATGCACTCTCCCTTCGAGATCGCCCACAAGGGGGATATCTATATGACCTACAAGGGTTTCCGGGCCTTTCTCGAGTCATAATCACCTCCCATAAGCACTTCATACCCAAGTTGCATTCAAACGGCTACTATTGATAGATGTCATTGCGCACGAATGTGAAGCAATCTCAATAGGATAGATTGGCACGTCGCTTCCCCCCTCGCAATGACGTGATTGCAACTTGGTACTAGCCCGCGTTGGGTGAAAGGTCCATTTCCTGACTTTGCTTCCGAAGCGTGTATTGTTTAATCGCGGGCAGGCGTGTTATCGGATATGCTGTTATTTAATGGTGTTTTGGAAAGAATTCTGCAAAATACCCCCTAAAGCCCCAGGTACGTCTTGCGGAGCACCTCATCCTTAAGTAGTTGCTCACTGGTTCCTTCGGCGATGATCTTACCTGAGGAGAGGACGTAGTTCCTTGACGCCATTTTGAAGACAGTGCTCACCTCCTGTTCAACAAGGAGTAAGGTGATTCCAAGGTTCTGGATCTCACCAATTTTTTCGAATACCTGTCTCCGTAGAATGGGGGCCAGCCCGGTAGAGGGCTCATCAATACATAGCAGTTTGGGTTGAAACATGAGTGCCCTGCCGATGGCCAACATCTGCTGCTCCCCACCGGATAAGGTCCCGGAGATCTGATGAGATCGCTCTGCAATCACGGGAAATAATTGATAGACTTTCTCGAGGTTGTTTTCGACTTTCCCTTTCTCTTTTAAAAGGTAAGCGCCAGCATACAGATTTTCTAACACCGTCATTTCTCGAAAAGGCCTTCTCCTTTCGGGACAGTGAATCAGGCCTCTTTTAACAATCTCATGGGCAGGTATCTGATCTATTCTCTCCCCGTCAAAGGTCACGGCACCCTCGATGGTTACATCTCCAACCGTTGACCGACGTGTGATCTCCCTTTCCCAGGCGACCAACCCGGTAATCGCTCTGAGCAATGTGGATTTGCCCGCCCCATTGGGTCCCACAAGGCTCACCAATTCGCCCCTCTCAACGCCCATGGTCAGGTCGTTAATGATCATGGCCTTATCGTAGCAGACCGTCAAATTGGCAACTTCCAGCAACAACGTTAAATGCCCCCTTCGCCCAAATATGCCTCGATAACACCTGGATCATTCACAACCTGCTCAGGTGTTCCGTCGGCGATAATCGTGCCGAAGTTAAGCACGATAATTCGATCCACGATCCTCATCAACTGCTGCAATTTGTGTTCTATGATGATCATGGCCGGTCCTTCACTGTGCAGTCGACCGAAGCGGCCTCCTTTGTGAAGCCTTTTGATGGATTTGCCCATAAGATCGGTCTCAGCGGGACTCAGGCCTCCGAACGGCTCGTCAAGGAGAAGCAACTCCGGCTCTGTGGCCACAGCCCGTGCCACTTCCAGCCGCTTCAGGTCCCCCTGGGAGAGGGTGGAGGCCTTTTCCAGGGACATATCGGAGATGCCTGCAAATTCCAAGGCGTCCAGAGCCTTAGCCTCGACTCTCTTGACCCATTCACCCCTCTTCATGGCCCGGGGGCACATACAAGAGACCATCACATTAGCAATAATGGGAAGTCGCCGAAAGGGCCTCATAGTCTGAAAGGTGCAGGCTATGCCCAAATTAACGATATCCCAGGTCTTGAGCCCGAGAATATTCCTCCCTTTGAAATGGACGCGACCCGAATCAGGTTTCAATATCCCGGTTATAAGCCGCACCAGCGTGGTCTTGCCTGCCCCGTTGGGACCGATGAGACCCAACATCTCATTCCGCCCCATGCTGAAACCGACGTTGTCAATAGCCCGCAGGCCCCCAAAGTCCTTAAAGAGCCCCTCGATTTCCAGGAAAGCCTGGCCCATATCAGCCTTCCTCCGCCTCCTCCCTCAGTTCTCGCCGGGAGACCTTTCCGACGTCCGTCTTGGGAAGCTCTCCCCTGAATTCAATGATCTTGGGAACCTTGTAGTGAGCTAAATTTTTGTGGCAAAATTCGATAATCTCTTCTTCAGAGATCTTACCCCTGGCTTCACTCTGTAACACCACGTAAGCCTTTATCAACTGGCCCACCTTGGGATCCGGCACACCGACCACTCCGGCTGCCTTAATCTGTGGATGTCTATAGAGCACCTCTTCCACGTGCCGAGCAAAGACCGAATAACCTTTGTATTTGATCAGGTCCCGTTTGCGGTCAAAGAAGTGAAAATAGCCCTCGTCATCCATACTGACCAGATCTCCAGTTCGCAACCACTTTTTCCCGTCAATCTCAATAATAGCCTCCTTTGTCTCCTCAGGTCTCTTCCAATACCCCTGCATCATGTTGGGGCCGTGGAGGATTAATTCGCCCACTTCATCGATCCCCTTGAATTCCGTACCATCCACGTCCACGACTGCGGCGGTGACTCCGGGAAGGGGCATCCCAAAGGAACCGATTTTGGGCCGATCAAAGGGTGTGGAGTGGCTGACGGCAGTGGTCTCGGTCATGCCGTAACCTTCTAATATCTTGGCCTCGGTTCGCCTCTCCCAGTCTTTGATGGTAGATTCGTGCAGCGTATCGGCGCCGCAGGCGATCAGTTTAAGTCGCTTCCAGTTGACGCGGTCTGTTTTTTCATACTCCTTAAGGTACTCAAACAGGGTGGGGACGCCATAAAAGGCAGAGGCCTGGTAACGTTCAATGGCCGAGAGGATATCATCCACGTCCGGGGTGGTGAACAGAACAAGGGTCGAGCCCTGAACCAGGCCATTGAGCATCACCACAACCTGCCCATAGATGTGAAAGAAAGGCAGGAAGGCTATGGCCACCTCCTTGCCCTCCTCAAATATCGGCCAGAAGGAGGCGGTCTGGGTCTGAAGTGAGACGATGTTATGATGAGTCAAGATGGCCGCCTTGGGGAGTCCGGTGGTTCCACCGGTGTACGGCAGAACGGCAATATCTTCTTTAGGATCGATGCTGACTTGTGGGGCCTGGGCAGGATATTTCTTGATCAGTTTCTGAAATTGATGAAGGCCTGCCTCTTCCATGAACCTGGGGGTCGGCACGTGCATTTCCCGATACACCTTTCCCAGGGCACTTTTTCCCAGCAGCTTCTTCAGTGCAGGGAGGTATTCCGCTATATTGGTGAGGATCACATTCTTGAGGACAATGCCTGTCTTCTCCACGATATCATACAGAATGTCCTGGCAGATGATCGTATCGGCATCACTGTCCTCGAGTTGATGCTTGACTTCCTTGCTGGTATAAACCGGGCTGATGGGAGTGACCTTGGCCCCGACCTTGAGGGCGGCAAAATAAGCGATAACGAACTGGGGGCAATTCAAGAGGTACAAGGCTACCGTACCGCCTTTGTGCACCCCAAGATCTGCCAGAGCCGTGGCAAACCGGTCAATCAACTCTTTGAGTTTCTTGTAAGTGATCTTATTTCCGTAAAAGATCAACGCGGTCTTGCTCCCGTATTTGTCCGCCATCTGATCAAATAGCTCGGGCACGGATATCTCGGGAACATCCACCTCCCTGGGAACACCCTCCGGGTAATATTTCAACCAGGGTTTTTCCATGTATAATGCTTTTGCATCCATATCTTATCCTCGCAGGTGCCTCTGGCGCCCTTCAGGCACCAGATGCTTGATGCTGGATATGTGAATCAGTTTGTATATTTAACGAGCCTCCAGTATCTACCATCCGGTATCGTTCATTTTCTTAATCCAGCGGCGCAGTGCACACGCGGCAGTCCTTACGGGTGGCCACGTTTCTGACCTTGCACCTGGGGCACTCCTTTTCGATCTTGTCGCGTATCCATGGAAGTAAGCCGTCCGGCATGTAGAGGAGGATCAACAAGATGACAACCGCGAACATTAACATACGAAACTCGGGCCAAAACCGCAGGAACTCCAGCAAGGGAAAAAGGATAAAGACCGCCCCGACAGGCCCGTAAATAGTGACTACCCCCCCGAATACCGCCCAGATAACCACCTGGAAAGACATTGACACTTCCAGAGTGGACGGACCAGCAATCCTCATAAAATGTGCGTAGAGCCCTCCGGCAATCCCGGCAAAAAAACCACTCAGGCTGAAGGCCAGGAGCTTGTAACGGGTGGTATTGATGCCAGCGGCCCGAACAGCCAGCTCATCTTCCCTGATGGCGTGGAAGATGATGCCGGTCTTGGAATCGGTAATCTTCCACATAATGGTGCACAGGCCGAGCATAAGAACAACGGTAATATAGTAGTCATACAAGCGGGAACCGGAAAGGCGATTCAGGCCGGAAACTCCTAATTCTCCCCCCGTGATATCAGGGATTGCAAAGACAATGCCCATCAGGATAATCGGGAAGGCCAGGGTTGTCAGGGCCAGGTAAGTCCCCCGCAGCCTGAGGCAGGGAATGCCGATAATCAGCCCGGCCAGAACCGCTGCCAATGCCCCTAAGGGTATGCTGCCCCAGGGGGGTATGAGGGCGTGCAGATTCAAAAGGGCGGAAGTGTAAGCCCCCACACCAAAGAAAAGGGCGTGCCCAAAGTTTACCTGGCCGGTAAAACCGGACAGGAGATCCCAACTTGCAGCCAGAATGGCAAAGATGCTGGTCAATATCAGGATGCGAAGCAGGTAAGGATCCTGGGTGACAACGGGCAAAAAAAGCAGAACGAAAAAGAAAAGAAAAACAACAATCCTGCTTGGCAGGACAAGGACTTCTCCCTTGAACAGGTTATAGATCTTTCGAAGATAAACACCCAGGATTCCCATTCTACCTCTCTTCCTCAAAGGCAACGCCGAAAAGTCCTTCTGGTCGGATCAACAGCACCAATATCATGATGGACAGCGCCACGGAACCCTTGAGAAAAGCGCCCATGGGTATTAAAAAGACCACGAGTGACTCGGCAAATCCCAGGATATAAGCCCCAATAAAACTTCCCTTGAGGCTGCCCAGCCCTCCCAGTACCACAACAGCCAACATCATGATCAGAGGGTGCATCCACATGTGTGGATTAACAACGGCAAGGGGCACTACCACCGCACCTGCAAAGGCAGCCAAACCGACTGAAACACCCATGGTAATCATGGCCACCCGGCTCTCATTCATGCCCATGAGATTGGCCACTTCCCTATCATCTGCAGTAGAGCGGATAGCCAGGCCCAGTCTGGTCTTCTTCAATAGTGTCCAAACCCCAGCCAGGATCAAAAGGGCTAGGCCAATGGTTAGTAATTGTTGATAGGCGATCTTCACTCCAATAATTTTCAGGTATCCTGAAGCCAGGGACGGCACGCTCAGGAAGTCTCCGGTGAAGATGAGGAGCATGATCTCCTGCATGGCCATGGCCAAAGCGATGGTAGCGATCAGGACTGCGGCCTCGTGCTCCCGTATAGGGTTGATAAAGAGCTTGTAGCAGATCAGCCCGATCAAGGTGACCAGGATAATGGCCACCAGCATGGCCAGAACTGGATGAATGCCCATTTTATGGGTGGCGAAATAGATGCAATAGGAGGCCACCATATAAAAGGCGGTATGGGCAAGGTTAACGATACGGGCTGCACCGAAGATCAGGGAAAACCCTATGGCTAGAAGGGCATATACGCTTCCATTAATCAGACCGCCTATGATTATGTCTGCTATCATACAGTCTCGTTAGGTACCCCACTGCTTTGCAAAAATGCCCCCGCCCCTTTCCCGACACAAGGGGCGGGGGCATTTGACCTGACTATTTCTTGTACTCCTGAATGATCCAGGGGGCTATCTTATAGGGAACAATGCCCCTATAGGTGATCTCGGGTGCGTCCTTGCTAGGCTTCCAGCGGTTAGGCCATACGCCCTTTAGCTTACCATCCTGCCACTGGACGCCCAGGCTGGTCAAGTAACCTGGACCCCAGGTAAGATCATGAAGATGACGGCCTTCAGCGTCTTTCATGTATTTTACCTTGCCGCCGGGCCCCACATACTCGCGGTTTTCGATTATGGCTACCAACTTATCCGCATCAAGCGTCTCAGCCTCTTCGATGACCGGGGCCAGGTTATAGATTATAACTTGATAAGTATCCGCAGTGTAAGTCGGCACCTCACCGAATCTCTCGATGTATCTGTTAACAAAAGGTCCGGTGAGGTCGTTGGTTTCAACTCCCCGGGCATAGGTATTCATGGTCATCACATAATTACCCATTCCCTGAGTGGCCTCCCAGAAACCATCCTTCTGAGCCTCCACATTGATCCCAACCTGTGCAGCCGGTATCTTGAGCTCCCCCGCCTGCCTGGCAAAAGGAATCCCCACCGACGAGGAAAACGTGGTAAAGATCATGTGTGCTCCCGAACGCTGGATGGCAGAAAGTTCGGCTGTGACATCCGTGGCCACTGCTGAAGGCCTCCAGACCCCCACAACCTCCATGCCCATCTTGGGGATAAACCCCTTGGCCGCAGCAATCATCGGGTCAACCCACACCGCCTTCTCAGCGACGATGGCCACCTTCACCTTGGGTATATTCAGCGCTCTTTTAAGGATCGCACCGACAGTTGCCATATGAATGAAACAGGTCTTGACCAGGTACTTGGAATTAAAAGGGGTGCCCCGAAACCAATATTTATACCGTTTATAATCCTCAGCCACCCGGGTGCAGAGTTCGGGATGTGCCGCTCCACAACCAATAAAGATCTTCTTGTAGTCCATGGCAATGTCCTGCATGGCAAGGACAGCCTCGGTCCTGAAACCGCCCACCAGGAAATCCACTTTGTGGCGGGTGAGGAGCAGCTCCATGGCATTGGTGGCATCCGTGATGCTTAAAAATTCGTTAGAATCCGCCTTAACAAGCTCAACTTTCATCTTTTTCTTGCCAACCCAGAGGCCTCCCCTGGCATTGATCTCCTCTGCGGCCATCGTGGCTCCATTCCAATGCCCCTTGCCCTGCATGAAATTCATGGGGCCGATCACGCCGATCTTGATCGTCTTGGCCGCCCAGGCAGGAAACCCGACGGCCATAACTAAACAGGCCACAAGCAAAACGGTTGCTACGAATCTAAACCTTCTCATGATACTCTCCCTCCCTCTTAAGTTTAGGTTTGGTTAGAAACCCCCCGAGAGGTGTGCCGCATGCCCTGTTCATGTGGCATGAGCAGCCACCACTCGCTCACTAATTCGGGTAATCTCCAGGGGACATACCCCCTCTAATCCCCTCCTAACCCCTTGAACCAACGGCGATACCAAACCAATTCCGGAGCGGAGTCGAAAGCATGGCTCTCGCTCTCTCATCTGACATTAAGGGATTTAAGTATAAACCAGAGCACTCCTCCGATAGACCTTTATTCCATTACCAGCTCGTTGAATGGCGCATTATTGGAGGGTTCTGCCGAGTAGGAAGTGTTCTTTTCTGAGACACAATGGCAGGGAATCTAATCGGGGCCGTGAGGGGTTGGACCAGCTCGCTGATGATCAAGGTTACCCTCCTGGACCTTGAAATGAAAGGGCTAATTGATCTATGAAGACTCAAACTCAACAAATTATCTGCTGGTTCAGCGCAAATTTCTTAATAGGTTAGAGGGGAGCCTCTGTCAAGGAAATATTTTCAAAAATACCTTCATTTTCAATAGCTACTGGATTAGTCTTCATTTCTTCCAGAATATGTAGTAAAAGTCACATATAATCCAAGCGTTACTTCCCGTATGATGAACTGAATTAAGCCTATCTTTACAAAGAATTCTTCCCACCAGGGCCGTAGGCATGCCTCTGCAATGCCTTGGAACCGAGGAAGAGGTACAAAAGACAGCCCATCCTGAATAGGCGAAGCTGTAGAAACCAACCAAGAGCTAATAGTTCACCAGTGATGTTCTAATAGGGCTGCGGCAGTTTCCTCCAGGCGATATAGAGATTAAGGGCCACGGGCAAAATCTCAGGGTCTAAGACCGGCGCTGCAAATTCTTGAGGCCATGGAGAGACCTTTTGTCCGCCTCAGCCGGATTGGCCACTGCCACCGTGAGTGTTCCGCTAAAAGCGGAATCCTGAGACATGGCCCGCCTGCTATTGCAAGGCACGAGTCGGCAGATGGCGGGCAGGCCTGTCGGAAACGAGCATTGCTCTCTCAAATCCTGAATCTTTGCTAGAAATAAACGAAGCACTCATAATGCCTGGCGTTTTGAACCTTACCAGGTTTTTTAACCTGGAGAAAGGAGGCCATGGATATGGATTTCAGACTAACGCCTGAGCAAGAGGCATTCCGAAGGGAATTTGTCTCGTGGCTGGACATGAACCTTCCCGATGACTGGGATCCCTCCCGGTACCGGAACTACGATTCACAGGAGGACTTGGAACGCGCTTATAGGGATTTCCAAAGGAGGCTCTTCGACGGTGGGTATACGGCCATGCACTTTCCCATAGAGTACGGGGGGCAAGGCAAAACCTTGATGGAGGAGGTCATCGTTTCGCAGGTGCTGTTCTCCACGTGCTCGGAATTGAGGTTGCCGGGGATCGTTACTCATGGCATGGCCGTCCCTACCATTTTTACCTGCGGGAACGAGGAGCAGAAACGGGAGTTCCTGCCCAGGATCCTGGATGGAACCCATATCTGGTGCCAGGGATTCAGTGAACCAGATGCCGGCTCCGACGTGGCCAATGTCTCTACCCGGGCAGTGAAAAAGAACGGTCATTACATTATCAACGGGCAGAAGGTCTGGACGAGTTATGCGCATATGGCGGATTACTGCATCCTGCTCGTGCGTACCGACCCCACTGTTGCCAAGCATAAAGGGCTGAGTTACTTTCTACTGGACATGAAGTTGCCCGGGGTTGAGGTGAGGCCCATGACACAAATAACAGGAGAGGCCGAGTTCAACGAGCTCTTTTTCGATGACGTTCCGGTGCCGATGGAGATGCGGGTTGGAGAGGAGGGTCAAGGATGGCAAATTGCCATCACCACACTGATGTTTGAGCGCGTGCTGGGAGATGCGATCATGGGTNCGGCGTATGAGAGAAATGTCCAAAAAATGATAGAGATGGCCACCCAGACAAAGCGCTCCGGGATACCTATCATTGAGGATCCCATCTTCCGGCAGCAGGTGGCACAGGCCTACATTGAAGTTATGGTCTTGAAGTACCACGGATTACGAAGCCTCAGCAATCAGCTCAAGGGAGGAATCCCTGGCCCAGAAGGATCCATCGGCAAGCTTCTGTGGAGTGAGCCAAATCAGAGGATCACCGAGGCTGCCCTGGGGATGCAGGGCCCAAACAGCCAGATTATGGGGGGCTCCCCCTGGACCATTCAGGATGGGTATTGGCAATACGGTTTCTTGAGATCCAAGGGCAACACCATCGAGGCCGGTAGCTCGGAAATTCTGCGGAATATCATTGGTGAGCGCGTCCTGGGCCTACCAAAGGATGTATCCCGAGCCAAGAGACAGTAAAGGAGGGCAAAACAATGGATATCAGGTTAAATAACGTTCAAATCGATATAGCCAAGGAGGCGCGTCGGTTTTTGGATAAAGAGTGCCCCACGGACTATGCACGGGATATGTTCGAAGATGAGCGTGGATTCACTGACGACATTTGGGCCAAGATGACGGAGATGGACTGGCTGAGAGTCCGAATCCCAGAGTCCTATGGTGGGATGGGCATGGACCAGATGGACCTCAGCATGGTCTTGGAGGAAATGGGTCGGGCATTGCTCCCAGGCCCTTTTTTCTCCACGGTCCTGTTGGCTGCCGAGGCCATCATGGAGGCCGGAACCGATTCGCAGAAAGAGCGCTATCTCCCCGGAATCGCCGGGGGTGACTTACGAGGTACGCTGGCCCTCCATGAACCGGATGGGGGTGCAGACCTCGGCTATATCAAAATGAAAGCCTCTGCGGATGGGGATGGATTCGTGCTCAACGGGACAAAACTCTTTGTGCCCGATGCTCACGTGGCGGATTTCGTGGTTTGTACTGCCCGCACCGCAGCAGGAGACGACCTGGCCTATGGGATTACCCTCTTTCTGGTGGACCTCAGTGCAGACGGGGTTTCCGTCTCGCTTCTGCCGACCATGGATGGCACTCGCAAGCTTTGCGCAGTGCAGTTCAAGGATGTGCGCGTGAGCTCCCAGGGGCTTATAGGGGAACTGCATAGAGGATGGGCACCTCTATCACGAGCCTTGCAGCGAGCCCAGGTGGGCCTTTGCGCCGAGTGCGTGGGCGGCGCACAGCGCGCTATGGAGATCGCAGCGGAATACGCGAAGATTCGCATCCAGTTCGATCAACCCATCGGGGCCTTCCAGGCCATCAAACATCGTTGCGCCCAGATGTACGTGGAGGTAGAAAGTTCACGCTCCATTTTATATTGGGCCGCTTGGGCCCAAGACTACGGCTCCCCTGAGGAAGCTGCCCTCGCGGCCTCGGTGGCCAAGGCCTATTGCTCTGAAGCCTATACACACGTCGCCAGCGGCGCTATACAGGTGTTGGGGGGGACTGGTTTCTCCTGGGAGAACGACATTCATTTGTTTCTCAAGCGGGCCAAGGCCAACGAGCAGGCCTTGGGGGATCCCGTCTACCATCGGGAGAGAGTATTTCAGCTTGTGGCGGGCTGATCACTGAGGCTGCTCCCTAGTCGCTAAAGTTACCTTAACTTTCTTCCCGATCCTGGGCTAGAAATGGCAAATAGCTAAGCCTCGATTTTTCACATGATACCCTGAATCATTAAATGTGGTGATAAAGGATTCTTCCCGCTACGGGCGCAGGGAGGCCTCACTAAGATACTGTAACTGAGGAGGCTACCCATTTGAAGGGCAGCCTAGTCCGGATGGGCCGAGCCTATGGAGACCGTCAAAAAGGAGAGATGAGAGGAAAGGAAGCCCTACGGATTTGGAATTAGAACCAGCAACAGGGAGGTGTGATCAGCATGGAAACGGACTACAGGACTGTAAAGGTGGAGGTAAAGGAAGGAGTGGCCATCTTGAAAATGAACAATCCACCGGTCAACCAGCTTTCGAAGCCTTTTGTCGGGGAGATGGCGGATTCCATTTCAGAAGCCTTCCAAGAGCAAGAAGTTAAGGCCGTGATTCTGACGGGTACAGGGAAGAACTTCATTGCAGGAGCCGACATCACCGAAATCAAGAGCGTAACGGATAAGGAGCTCATGCTCTCGTGGGTCATGGAGAATCATCGTTTCTTAAACACCATCGAGGATGGCCCAAAACCCGTGATAGCGGCTATCAACGGGAATTGCCTTGGGGGAGGGCTGGAAATCGCCATGGCCTGTCATTACCGGATTGCCGCCCAGGGGGTCCAGGTTGGGCAGCCAGAGGTGAAGATAGGCCTCATCCCCGGGGCGGGGGGGACTCAGAGGCTTCCCCGCCTGGTGGGCCTTCCCGATGCCCTCCAGATGATCGCAACGGGCGATGGGATTCCTGCAGAGCAGGGCATGGATAAGGGATGCATCGATGAGGTAGTTGCACATGAGCAGCTCCTAGAAAAGGCCCTTGAGGCATCCCGCCGCTTTATCTCCGGTGAGCTGGATCACAGGTATCGGCTAACACGCATACGCACTGATCGACTTCCGGCTCCTGAAGAAAAACAGGGGATTATCTCCTTTGCCAAGCAGGTGGCGACCGAGAAGGCCAAAGGCTATATTGCACCCTTCAAGGCCATTGAGGCCACGGAACGAGGACTCAGCGATGATTTTGAGGCGGACCTAAGGGTTGAGGCGGAACTTTTTTGCGACTGCGCCGTTTCTGATATAGCCAAGAACCTCATAGGGATCTTCCTCAACACCCGAGCGGCAGGGAGACTCCCGCGGATTGAAGGGGTGAAACCTCAAGAGATCCGTATTGTAGGGATGCTTGGAGGCGGGGTGATGGGCTCGGGCATCACGAACCTCCTGCTCCGCCATGGATTCAATGCAATCCTGTGGGACATCAACGATGAGGCCATCCAGAAGGGGCTTTCGGCCATTCGAAAGACCTTTGCCTACCCCATCAAGAAGGGGAAGATGACCGAGGAAGATCTCGATAAGCTCATAGAAGAGCACCTGAGCACTACCGTTTCTATGGAGGATATAGGCAAAGCGGACCTGGTGATCGAGGCCGTGTTGGAGGACCTGAAGATCAAGCAGGATCTCTGGATGGGCCTTGAGGGGATCTGCAGATCCGATGTGGTCTTTGGAACGAACACATCGGCCTTGCCAATTACGGAGATGGCCTCGGTACTGAGGGACCCGGGTCGAATGATTGGCCTTCATTTTTTCAATCCGGCCGAGCGGATGCAGCTTCTGGAGATCATCTGCGGAAAGGAAACCTCGGATCAGGCCCTCGCTACGAGCGTGGCTTATGCAAGGGCCATCCGCAAGGTGCCCATCGTGGTTAACGATGGCCCAGGCTTTTATGTCTCTAGGCAGCTTTCGGCCCTCATGGGCGAATCCACCTTCTTGGTAGGGGAGGGGATAGATCCTGCCCGGATCGAGGAGGCCATGCTCGAGTTCGGGATGCCTATGGGGCCCGCAACGCTGAGTGACCTCACCGGAATCGATATAGGCTACCATGTGGGAAAGAACTTCGAGCAATCCTTTGGAAACCGCTGGAAGATGTCCGCCATTTACGAAAGAGTCTATCAGACCGGATGTTATGGGCGAAAGACTGGATCGGGGTGGTATGACTACAGTGGTGAAGAACCTGTTCCCAACCAGAAGGTGCGTGAGGTGATCGATGGTTATCTGAGGGAAAACGGTATCGCACCCAAACAGATGTCTTCCCAAGAGATCGTGGATCGGATGCTGGGTCGAGCCGTTAACGAAGCCGCGTACATGATCCAGGAGGGAATCTGCGAAAGGCCTCAGGATATGGATCTGGCCATGATCTATGGGACCGGTTTTCCTCCCTACCGAGGAGGAATACTCCGTTACGCAGATACGTGGGGAATCCGTAATGTGTACGAGCGTCTCACAAGACTGGAGTCCGAGCACGGGATTCGATTCAAACCTGCTAGCCTTCTCAAAGATATGGCCCTATCAGGAGACACCTTTTACAAGGATTAACAAAGGGAATCGGTGAGAAAGCGCGCCTTGTTTGCTGGCTACCCCCTGCAATCCTCAGGTGGACTGGATCCCCATTTTGCACTGAGGTCAGCGCCTTAAAGGGTAGCCACGCAGATTGGCCAATGAGGATGAAAGGAGGATGATTATGGGAGTTAAAAGCTTTGATGAGTATTATGGCCGCTTGAAGAAACTGAAAAGAAACATGTACATAGGTGGCGAGAAAGTAGATAGGACAGATGAAAGGCTCGCCGGGCAGCTAAGGGTTATCAAGGAGACCTATGACAGGGCAAACGATCCGGATTGGGAGGACCTGTGTACCGCAACGTCACATCTAACAGGGGAAAAAATAAATCGGTTCACCCATATCCATCAAAGCGTTGATGATCTGCTCGACAAGCAACTCATGACGAGGCTCCTATGTCACAGGGTCGGGGGCTGTATTATGAGGTGCATGGGCATTGATTGCATGAACGCCCTTTCAGCAGTCACCTATGAGATGGATAAAATCCTGGGCACTGATACAAACGAAAATTTTTTGAAGTATCTCAGATATTGGCAGGATAATGATATATGCGCGAATTGCGCCCAAACTGACACCAAGGGTGACAGAATAAAAAGACCCCATGAGCAGGCTGACCCTGACCTCTACCTCAGGATAATCGAGAGCAGGCCTGATGGTATCGTGGTACGAGGGGCAAAGATCGATAACACGACTGCCCCGGTAAGCGATGAAATCATAGCCATACCGACTCGATTCATGACCGACAAGGATCACGATTATGCCGTTGCATTTGCCGTACCTGCTGATTGGGATGGGGTAAAGATGCTCGTTAGGCCTGCCTATCATCATAGGAGGAACTATCTAAAAGCTCCCATAGCAGAAGTAGGTGATGCTGAATCCTTTACCATATTTGACGATGTCTTCGTTCCTCGGGAAAGGGTGTTTCTGGATGGCAAGGGCGATTCACGACAAACGCCCTTTGCCGGATTCCTCGCCCTGCTTTTCGCCCACTACCACCGGCATTCGTATACCGGATGCAAACCCGCCGTATCGGAAGTTCTTGCCAGTGCCGCGGCGCTGGTTTCCGAATACAGCGATATTGAAAAAGAAGACCACGTCAGGGATAAACTATCGCACCTGATCGGTACGGCAGAGCTTGTCTTTGCCGCCGGCCAGATGAGTGCTTATCGCGGTGAGAGATCGGCATCCGGGACCTATATCCCCGACGAGATCCTAACCAATGCCGGAAGAAGGCTTGCCGGAGAGGAAATCTATAA
>JGI24422J19971_10000921_pt1 | contig 17328 bp, 23 predicted proteins | sample DeeMarSWOR152_54_FD_19971 | JGI IMG/M metagenome (IMG submission 19971) | reverse complement strand
AACTCCAGCTTTCCATCTAATCCCTCACGCACGTATCCATGCGAAATCTTGATGATTTGTTCCTGTTCAACTTTCCCAGTGTCCACTAGGGCTGTCTTATCGTCCCACAAAACCACCTTCAATGTTCCGCTTCTGTCTGCGATAAGCAAACGAGCAAGCTTTCCTTCAGTCCAGTCTCGACGAGTGAAAGTTTGAGGAGGATAAACGGTGATGACGCGCCCAGTCACTGTTACATCATTCAATCCAGAAACTAGGTCCTGAATTAGAATTTCGAGTCGAAGAGGCTTCTGAAGGATTTCCACTCCCAAATCTGAAGCGACAATGCGCGCCGCGGTTTCATCCGTGAAAAATTCTCCCACTCCTTCCTTTTTCTTCTCGATCATCTTGAGGACTTCTTGACGTGTGAGATCTGGCCGAGATGATAGAATTTGCTCAACGATCTCCTCTAAACCCATTTTACTTCACTAATAATTGTCGAAACCGCTCAAAGATATTACCTTACTTAAGATTTATTTAAACTCCCTTTACTCCTAAATATTTGAAGAAGTGAACACGTAAATGAGCGGCCAATTATTGTTCAATTTAGGGGCAATCCTAGTTTTCGCCGGATTTACCATAGCCTTCGTTGCTGTCATCCTCCTGTTTTTCACCACCACGAGGGGAAAAGGAAAAGTTAAGGGCGGAGGCGCGGTTATCATCGGCCCCTTCCCCATAGTTTTCGGAACCGATAGAGAATCGGTTAAAATACTTCTCCTGTTATCTACGACTCTAATCGTACTTATATTGATCACCATGGTGATTTTCCATTACACTCTCAAGTAAAGAAGGGGCCAACATGCAGGTCAAAACATGTGAGATCTGCGGCAAGCGTGCGGCGAGATATATCTGTCAAAACTGTGGTCAGGAGGTTTGCCAGTTTTGCTTCGAACCAAGCACATGGTTTTGCTCAAATTGTTACAGCCGTTTTAAGAGGGAAACTCCGGCACCGGAATCTCTCCCATGGCAAACTCCATTTAAAGTGTTTTTCTTGGGCTTCATTTTAATGTTCATAGGAATGATCGTAATGATGGTTGCGACGGTTTTCTTCGGAGCGTCCATCAGCGCAGGAACCTTCATATGGATACTGCCCCTTCCCCCCATATGTTTCGGCGTCGGACCATACGCCTTTTGGGTAATCTTATTCGCTGTTGCTTTAACAGTCTTTGGTCTAGTTCTGTTTATCACGTTACGAAAACGAGCACGATAGAAAAATGTTGAGTTATTCGGGTTTCTTTTCTCTGCCGTAAATCATGTATAGAAAGGTCAAAATCAAAACTATAAAGGTTAACGCCATCAGAGTATAGATGATTCCTGTAAAGTATGGATCCAGCTTCATGAGAGCGTCCTCGTCCTCTTATTTGCGAGATGGATTATTTAAATTGTAACCTTTTTCCACTCCTCCATCAAGGAATCGTAGAGATCGTCGTTTTCCTCCACCTTGTCATACCACGCTAAAGCTTCTGCCATCTTCTGCGCGATTAGATGGTAGCACAGGTGCACTTCCCTATCCATCACGCGGAAGTAAAAATCGTCGCAGGAACAAAAGTCAGCGGCAGGCATGACGAGGTATTCGCGCTCCCTGCCGACCACTATCCAAACAACTTTTCCGCTCGGCTTAAAAACGTATTTTTTGACTCTTTCCTCCTTTAGTGTCTCCCAAGCTTTTGTAAATCGTGGGCCAAATGCTGTGGACAGCTGAGTAAGATGAGCACCTGTTACCCGCCTTTTAGCTCCCGCTTCTTTACAAACCTTTTCGAGTAGATTGATCTCCGTGGTTTTTTTCATGGTTTTCTCCAAGTTCAGTAGAAACGGCTTACAGGCTTGGCGCGTGTAACAGCACTTGCTTTTGTTGGNCTATTCGATTTNTATTGGTTCTCCTTTGGGTTTCTTTTTCTCTTTACTTTTGGGTATTGTAACCTCCAGCACTCCATTCTTGTATACAGTTTTAGCTTTTCTAGGGTCAATTTTCGCCGGCATTTCAATTTCCTTAAAGTATTTACGTTTTAGAGTGTCAACTGATATGGTTAGTATGTCTTCTGTTCCATGCAATTTGATGTCTTCCTTTTCAATCCCAGGTAGTTCGGCCACGATTTTAATTTCACCGTCAGTGCTGATGACATCCACCAGAGGTTCACGTTCTTCCTTTATGTCAACGCTGGGTCTGGAAAAGCCGAAGGCTTCGGGTTTGCGTGAAGGCTTTACGTTGCCGAACTCCCTTATTTTCGGCTTTCCATCCGGACCAATGGTCATGCTGTAACCGTAGACGAAGGGTCCCCACTCATGTATAGTTGAGCCGTCTGGGAGTTTGCGTTCGCGAACTAAATCTTTTGGGACACGGGTCTTAAATTCTCCAAATTCTTTTTCCATCATCTCTTCTATGTCTCCGAAGAACCAGTTCTTGAAGAATGGGGTGCGTCTCATTCGTCTTCTGAACCATTCTGGAAAATCATCCCACGCCATAATTTTCACCTCACTAATTAGTGGAGATTAGAATTCTATAAAAATCTTCTGTGATTATGCTTTAGATTCGAATCGTTGATGGAAATGGCTCTCTTGTCTCTTTCTCTACGCCTTTTCATGGTTAACTTAAAGTTTTCAACTGGTTTACGGTTCCTAGAAAAGTTCCGTCGAGAAGAAATGTTTCTGCATCATCTAGGTCGATTCTTCCTGAACGCAAAACTGGACCAATGAAGGTTCTAGATTTTGCGACTTTTCCTAGTTTTCTTTCGTTGATTGGTTGGCCTCCAAGGAAATCGTTGAAAGAGGGCATTATGAAAAGTTGTGAAGCCCTTAGCTTTATGCCGAGCTGGTCGCGAAGCAAAGCGGTAGGATCGGTGTCAACCTTTATGCCTAAGCGTTTAAGAAGAGATTTCGTTAACCGTGCACCATTACATGCAACTTTGACCCAAACTTGCCTTGTTATTTGGAAGCCCATTGGATCGCGGAAAGAAACCATGGGATGGACGTGACCCATAATGAGGCTGCGACATCCTAAAAGCTCCGGCGCCGGCCAAGTGTGTCCATGGAAAAGTCCAATGTTTCCAAGAACAACACCGGTAGAAGGCAGAATTTTTACGTTTTCAGGAAGGAGGGGTTCAAGATTTCCGTCGTGGTTTCCTGGAACAACCTGAATGTCTGACACCTTTCTACCGAGGACGTCGAAGAAGTTTGGGATGTCACGCCACTCCTCCATTTCCACCCTTGCAATCGTGTGTTTCACATCACCGAGAAAGATTAAGGTTTTTGGCTTGCACGATTCGATTAATTGAAGCATCTTGTCCAAAATCTTCGGAGTTTGAGACGGAACATGGGCTCCTTTCTGTGCCAGTGTCACCTCCCAACCTATGTGGAGATCAGCGACTACTAAGACTCGCTCACCGTTTCTCCGCAGAAGCAGGGCTGGATGCGGTCTTATGGGTCTTATTGGCATCAAGTTGTAAGAGTTCTCCAACAATAAATAAAATGGGTTTCTTAGTTAAAACCGACGCGCTGGCAGTCTCTTTAGGCTAAGAGTGTTCTGATGGTTTCGTAAAGTTTTTTGTTTGCGGCTGCGACGAAAGACACTCGTTGGGTGGCTGCTAACGGAACGTTCAGTTCTTCTCCTTCAGGTGTAACCATAATGCCTCCTGCTTCAAGTAGTATGAGGTAGGAGGCTGCGACATCCGTGACCCTCAGTTTGCCTCTTGTGTCGAGGAATGCGTCTGTGGTTCCGTCTGCGACGTAGCAAATTTCTAGGGCGTTGGCTCCTAGATGTCGCAGGTGTCTGGTTCGTATGAGTACTTCTTCGAGGGTGGCGACGAGTTCTTTTATTCTCAGCGTGTTAAAGTCGACGCCGACAATTGCTTCTTCTAGAGAGGATGTTTTAGAGGATTCGATTCTTTCTTCATTTCGGTAGGCGCCTTGATTCCTTTGCGCGGTGTAGGTAACGTTGTGAAAGAGATCGGATACGAGGGCTGTTTCCACGTCTTTAAGGTAGGGTGCTTTCGAGACTGCAATGGCTGTAGCCATGAAAGGTATTCCGCGAACGGCGTTGGTTGTGCCGTCTACAGGGTCTGTAGTGACGTAAAATTCAGAGGGTTGAGATCCGATCTTTCTTGTTCCTGTTTCCTCGCTGATGAGGGTGCACGACGCCTTATGATCTTCCAAAACGTCTATCAAAGCCTTTTCGGCAACTAGGTCGATTTTCTTCATGGTATCGCCGCCAGCGCCTATTCCAAACCCGATGCCGGCGTCCGGTGATCCAAAAAAGGCAAGAACTTCTTTCCTCATTTTTTGGGAACACTCTTTTAATATATCTAGCCAATTCATAAACTACGCGACCTTGTTTGAGCTTCAATAATAGTTGTTTTTCCTATGCTTTTAAACGTGAACGTTGCTGGAATAAAAGAAGCAAAAAGAAACTTAAGGAAGAGTTACGATGTGGAAATACGAGCGGGGGTCGCCGAGCCAGGTCAAAAGGAAAGACTAGAGGCGCAAGGTTCAGGTCCTTGTCCCGTAGGGGTTCGTGGGTTCGAATCCCACCCCCCGCACTTTAGGATGAACGCGTGACGCAGTCCACACGAGCGAACGCTGTTTTGCTGTTAAAGCAGTTCCTCCCCACAAGGAATAAAATCAACTCAGGCATAATAAGGTTCAACCATCTTGAGGTGATTAGTTTTGAGGGAAATGGAGGTCAGATTAGAGAGACTTAAGACGATGCGTGCAGTCTATACTCATGCCTTCAGTGACACGCCAGAAGAAGACGCTGGAAAAAGGATAATAGAGTGGGCAAAATCTAAGGGTTTAATGGAAAAAAGCATCGGGACTCGTTTATTCGGCAGGAACACATACCCAACTGATAAACCTGAACCCCATGGCTACGAATTCTATCTAACTGTCTACAGTGACATCAAACCTGAAGGAGATATTAAGACGAGAGAAATACCAGGCGGACTATACGCGGTTCTCAGGTTCAAAAACCTATACAAGATAAGAGAAGCTTGGGAGAAACTGTGGAAATGGATTGAAGAAAGCGACTATGAACATGCAGGCTGGAAGAAAGGTGAACACGGTTGGGTCGATGGCTTCGAAGAGCACCTAAACTGGCAGGAAGAGAAACCACAGACCGAATGGACATTCGACCTCTGGGTTCAGCTAAAAGAATAATCGTATGCATACTCAAGAAGTGACATTTCTGCTAATTCTTGAAAAATGGGGGTTGTGCGGGAGATATCTCCACTCGTAGAGAGGGTTCGAATTCCTCTCATGGCGCAAAAAAGTGGAATATAAACGTAATGTGAACCTAACCCTCCGCTCTGGATAAAGCTGGTATCAAACTTCTTTATCAATACCGCCATTCTGTCTTTCACTTCGCTACTAGAGTGTCTACCACCCATCCTGACATGTTCAGACTTGTTTCCGCTCTTATTTTCCCATTCTCAACCAAGCTTAACAATAAAGGGAAGACAAACTTAAGGTTAGATTCTTTTATAGAGAAAGGGAGATAGAAAACATTCATGATGTTTTTAACTCGTGAGGTAACAACCTTTGCAAGCCAGAATCATAATGTTGGTGGACTTGGACTACTTTTTCGCCCAATGCGAGGAGAGGAGGAACCCATCTCTCAAAGACAAGGCAGTGGTTGTATGTGTATATTCTGGACGTAGCGAAGACAGCGGAGCCGTAAGCACAGCAAACTACATAGCCAGAAAACACGGCGTGAAATCCGGGATTCCCATTTCCTTTGCGAAAAAGAAACTGAAGAAGAAGGACGCCGTCTTTCTCCCAGTGGACCACGAGTTTTACAAAGAAGTTTCAGAGAAAATAATGAGAATTCTGGGAAGGCATGCTGACCGTTTCGAACAGGTTGGAATAGACGAAGCATATCTAGACGTGAGTCAAAAAGTTAAGGGGGACTTTGAAGAGGCAAAAAAGCTTGCCCAAAAAATAAAGAAACAGGTGAAAGCTCAACAAAAACTCACTTGCTCCGTCGGCATAGGACCAAACAAGCTTGTCGCCAAAATTGCCGCGGATGTCCAAAAGCCTGACGGTTTAACGATCGTTAAGCCTGAGCAAGTTGAAAGCTTTTTATCTCCGTTGCCAGTCAGCCGCCTTGTTGGCATCGGCAGAAAAACCAAGAAGAAAATGCAAACTTTGGGAATTAGAACGATCGGCGATCTGGCAAAGTATGATGTGCAGAGATTGATCAAAGTTTTTGGGAAGAATTTGGGGATCTATTTCCATAACGCCTCAATTGGAATAGATGATGAGCCTGTTCAAGAAAGGGGCGAAGTTGAATCCATCAGTCGGATTTCCACTTTGAAGGAGGATACGCGGGATTTGGGGGTTATCCTCGAGAAAACTAACGAATTGTGTGACGAAGTTCATGGAAGGCTTGTGCAACGAGGACTTAGTTTCAAGTCTGTTGGAATAGTTGCTGTTATGACAGACATGAGCATTCGCAGTCGATCCAAAACCTTTGAAAGCCCTACGAATGAGTTGGAAGCCCTCAAGAAAACTGTGAAAGAACTTTTTGAAAGATTCCTTAACGAGTCTGAACTTGAGGCGAGAAGGGTAGGTGTCAAAGTCTCAAACTTCGTTAAAGGGCAAGAGAGACAGAAACAGATTACGAACTTCATAGAGCTTGCTAAGAATTAAAGCTATGTTGTAGGCTAACTTCTTTTTGTTTTTCTTTCAAACAACCACGTTCGGAAGTGGAACCGCATCACGTCTTTTGTACAAGGGTTAGACGCCATAAAATCCCTAACCGATAATCCTCTTTCTTGAAGAAACTCTTGAAACAGCTCCTCTTCATCTAGTTTGCCACCAGAAAAACCACCCTTAACCACGTACTGCACCTTGAAGCTTTGTGGACTCGTCTGTTTGATTTCTCGTATTTCCACTTCAATGTCACTGCTAAGACCTTTTAATTCGTAAATAAAATCTTCAAAGTAGTCTTGTACTCCGCAACTTTGACAGAACCCTCCCTCAAACTCGATGGTGAAACCGTCTTTCTCCAGTTTAAGAAGCTTCGCCGTCGCTTCTGGGCTTCTATATCTGTTGTAAACTTCTATGGTTCTCAAAACAAGTTTACTTAAATCAGTGCTCGCAATGCTTTTCATCAAAGTTCCCTATGATTCCAAAACTTTCCCAGATATTTCAAGGTTTTCCAAACTTTATTCACGCATTCCTCTTGTCAAAAGATATTTTGATGTGAAAAGACTCTAACTAAGATTCATAAAACCTGAAGTTAAGATATTAATGCCCACGCAGAGGAAAGGATAAGCCATGGGGAAGAAAATTAGTTTTAACGATTTTCTAAAAGTGGATATCAGAGTGGGAAAAATCATCAGAGCAGAAGACTTTCCTGAGGCACGCAAACCTGCATACAAGTTAATGATCGACTTTGGACAGTTGGGCATCAAAAAGTCTAGCGCTCAGATAACCGAAACATACTCAAAAAAAGAACTTGTGGGGCGACAAGTAGTGGCGGTAGTAAATTTTCCACCCAAACAGATAGCAAATTTTCTTTCAGAGGTTTTGGTTCTAGGAGCAATAACAAGGAAGGGAGACGTAATTCTGTTGAAACCAGACAAAGACGTTGATTTAGGCGACAGAATAGCGTAACAAAGCAACTTCGGGTAGTTTTAGACTACTTCATTTCCTTTTGTACAATCCTTTCAAAACCGCTTTTTCAAGGGTATGCTTGTTCACCTTATCGAAAAAAGTGCGTTTGCTGACGTCTTCCAAGTGTTCGGTGTCAAGGGCGTAAAGAGTGAAGATATATCTGTGCGTCCCCGAAGGAGGGCATGGTCCACCGTATTCTCTTCTGCCCCAGTCGTTTTCAACCTGTTTTGCTCCCTTAGGCACACTGTTCTGCTCAATACTTCGCACTTCCTTGGGAATATCGTGGACAAGCCAGTGAATCCACGTTCCTACGGGCGCATCCGGGTCTGTAACGCTCAAAGCAAAACTCTTCGTATCATCGGGTACGTCTTCCCACGAAAGTTGGGGAGAAACATCTCTTCCGTCACACGTAAATTCAGAAGGAATGTTGCTGTTATCTTTAAAATCCTTACTCTTCAATCTCATGTCAACACCTCCAACGCTAATAGAGATCGAGAACCCAATAAAAAATTTGTTAAAGGACAATGAAAGGTTGCAAAAGTCACGATCCACTAAGCAGAAACTCAATAAGTTATATCTAGTAGCAATCGGTTAATTATAACCGTCAAGAGTTGAGGTGAAAAAATTGGGCGAAGAGCTTCAAAAAATTGGAAAGATAGCGCACTTTTTCACAAAGATAAATGTGGCAGTAATAGACTTGACGGCTTCAATCTCAGTTGGCGACCGAATCCTCATCAAAGGACCCACCACAAACCTTGAACAAACGATAGATTCCATAGAAATAGAACACGAAAAAGTCACACGAGCAGAAGCAGGTCAAAGCATTGGATTGAAAGTGGACGACCGCGTTAGAGAAAACGACACGGTCTACAAAATATCCTAAAACCCACTATTTTCTTTTAACTCTACATGACTCAGCGTTTACTCTGGCAAAAATTAACTTGGGTTACTGCTTCTAACTGATCATAGGAGTGTGATTTAGTGTTGGAGAAAATGGCAAACTCCAGTCTCCGCGACCTCGTCAAACTCTTTAAGACTGTCGGTAGATTGAAAACAACTCCAAGATCGGGTTGGGTCGAAGTTGGCATACGTCAACCCGAGTCTGTTGCAGATCATACTTTCAGAACCTCCATCCTCTGCATGATATACTCGGACTTGGAGGGATTAGACCAGCTGAAGTTGTTAAGAATGGCGTTGATCCACGACCTTCCAGAAACGATCACAGGAGATTTAACACCGTCAAGAAAAACTGCTGAAAGCAAAAGGAAAGAAGAAACTGCCATGAAACAAATACTAGACCTCTTGCCGAAAAAGCAAAGGGAAAACTACATGACGATCTGGAACGAATACCAAGAATGCAAGACCGAAGAGGCAAAGGCCGTGAGACAACTCGAAAAGGTTGAAATGGCTTTACAAGCTAAAGAATACGAAGAAATCGAATCAACAAGAGAGAACATAAACAGGTTCATCAAATCTGCAGACGAAGCAGTTATATGGCCGGAGTTAAGACGGCTTCTCTCATGCATTTTGGAGGAACGGCAACAATGAGCATCAGAGAGAGATGGATCAAGAAGTTCGCAAAGTCACTAACCGAAGACGAAAGAAAAGCCTTCGAGCTATGGCTAGACTTTTCCCAAGGAAAAATCTCAGAATCCAAGTTCAAGGCAAAAATGGATGTTAAAGTTATGCCTAGAATGCTCGGTAAAATGAGTGCAGCAAGAATGAACGCCCTAGAAGATGAAGTTGAAAACCTGAGGAAAAGGGTAGACATTTTGGAAAAGAAAATGAAGGTTTAGGACCTGACATCTAGCCTTGGCGGTAAACATATAGTTTTTTCACCTAGGTTTAAGAGCGTGAGAATGTCGCCTCACGTTTACAACATTGAAGAAGACGTGTCTAAGGTTACACAGGAGCTAAGGAAAGTAATCAGTTAGGACACTGGCGACGTTCTCGTTAACCTGTTTAAGAAACCCATATCTCTTTTCGATATAGTACGGAATTCGAGTGAAAGTATATCATCTATCGATGTTCAGAATACTTGAGGAGTGACCAGTGGACAAAGACGCACGGGGATCCACAAGTAGCGTCGAGAAACGGTTAATAAAGCTTGGAAAGATAACGAACGAAATTATTAATTCACTCGCAAAACAGAAAGTCGACGGCAAGACAATCAACGTTGCCGACATCTACTTCATTCTAAGCGGCGCTCTGCAACAGGTCTCCTACATGAACGTCATCGAAATCGAAGATTACAAACAAAAGAGAACACAGCAGCAGAAAATAGTAATATAAACGCCCATAAGCGTCATTACAACACATCGGATTTTTTCAAGCCTCAGTTATACAAAACTTAAAGGCATATCAGAGTATAGCGTTTTTATGGGGTATAGACATTGTCTCAACCAGTTACATTAAATGATGTCTACAAAGCTCGAAAAGTCGTTAGCAAATATCTCACTAGAACACCCCTTGTAACGTCTCCAATCCTTTCTAAGCGGCTAGGATTTGAAGCCTACGTAAAATGCGAGAACCTTCAGCCCATAGGCGCCTTCAAGGTTAGGGGTGGCGTATACCTAGTTTCAAAGCTTTCAGAAGAAGAAAAACGTAGAGGTGTTATAACAGCTTCAACTGGAAACCACGGTCAGTCCATAGCCTACGCAGCGTCCCTCTTCGGAGTGAAAGCCATCGTCGCGGTGCCTGAGAACTCAAACCCGAACAAAGTTGAAGCCATAAAGAATTTCGGAGCCCATGTCGAATTTCGCGGCTCAGACTTTGACGAAGCAAGACTTTGGGTAGAAGAAGAAGCCAAAAGGAAGGGTTACAGGTATATTCATTCAGCCAATGAACCTCTACTAATCGCAGGCGTTGGAACCCTTTACCTAGAAATCATGGAAGACCTTCCAGATGTCGAAGCCATACTAGTCCCCATAGGCGGCGGTAGCGGTGCCACAGCAGCGTGTATTGTGGCAAAATCCATAAATCCTGAAGTGAAAATTATCGGCGTCCAAGCTGAAAAAGCACCCGCAGTCTACCTGTCCTGGAAAAATAAAAAGTTTATCGAAACGAAGTCAGCTGAAACCTTTGCCGACGGACTCGCCACAAGGGTTCCCTTCAAACTCACACTTGACATTATTAACAGGCTGATTGACGACATTGTTCTTGTAAGTGAGGAGGAGATAAAAAAGGCGGTTCTCACACTCCTTGAGACAATTCATCAGCTTGCGGAAGGAGCTGGAGCTGCTTCAACGGCGGCTGCCTTTAAGCTTAGAAGGAAGCTTCAGGGAAAAAAAGTTGTTCTTGTGTTAACGGGAGGAAACTTAACCCTCCAATCTCTCCGAGATGTCTTGACAGCGAACTGGAACGTGGCGTGATGAAATCGGCGTATCTGACACCTTGCGGTGATTTTGGGTGCTGAGTAGCGCAGTTTTCAGAAAAAATATTGTTTTCAACATTCTGCTGTTATTAGGATCCAAATATGTCAAGAGGGATATCCGCAACGGCATGTCAATTTGAACTGATCACCTTCTTGACGGCACGGTTCTCTCTATTTTCACTCCCTTCTCTAGGGCAATAACTTCTACGAGTTCCTGTATGCCAGAGGTCTTCAGCTTTCTCTCCAGCACTTCTTCGATTTGAAAAACACCCGCCGGATTGTCCATACTCACTAAGATTTGAACAGGCTTCCGGTCTCCCTTCTCAATTTCAACTTTCATGATGGAGAGAGCGGAAAGGGAGTGAATGTCCACTTTTCCAGTTCTGTAGGGAATTCTAGCCCTTCCTTCAGCCATGTCGGTTCCATCCGCCACCTTTACCACTCCCGCTTCCACGCTTAGGCATTCCACTTCCTCGTCGTGGGAAAAGATGGAGTGAAGTATTTCCGACTTCAACCTCACTGAAAGAGCAAGATCCTCAGGGTAAACGTTCCTGAGGAGCCTGTCGAGGATAGGATTTGCAATTATACAGCCGTGAATGTGATGGTCAACACGGTGTACAATATTTCCTATGTCGTGAAGGTAGACTCCGCAAAGGACAATAATCTTCGCGTCTTCGAGGGAACAGATATTGTTTTCAACGGTCGTGGGCGTAACCTTCTTGGTTAGGAGGTCAAAGATTTCTAAGGCGCTTCCCGAAGCGATTTTTGAATGAACTGGACCGTGGTCGTTATACATCAAACGCTCCACTGCCATCACATTCGCCATGCGGAGACAATTCTGAACCTCTACATCGTTTTCCAGCAAACGAAACATCTTCCCAACCTTGGGTTCTTTCAAATGGGAATACACAAGATTCGAAGAAACCACTACCATTTTTCATCCACCACCTTAACACTATGGAGACGGCACATAAGAAACTTAAGTAGCGTCTAAACGTCTATTAAGGAAACGAAAACTTGTCTTAGGTTTATGTCACGTATAGCCGAAACGGGCTTTATTCTCCACATAAGTGCTAGGATCAACTTCCTGAACAGTCACCCCATCTACGTCTATGACNTAAATTGCGTGAAGACGCGCGTTCCTGATTTCATCAAAGCTCACCGGCGGGTTCTTGTAGTATAGGTCGCAGCGACCCTTGATCTCCTTCAACTCCTCAGATTTTCTGTCCCTAGGGGGTCTGGTGAGGGCTGGCGGAATCTGCAGTATGTAATAGGGAGGCACACCTAGGGCAAACTTGTCTGAGTGGTTGCCGTATCGAGTTATTTTGCTTGCTATCCTTGCCTTGCAGTAGGTTGCGGGGTTGAGGGCATGGTTAGGCGGAACGAAACCCGTTTCCACCTCAACAATGAGGGTTCCGTAGCCCTTCACTCCGTATAAATCGCATGTTAGTCCTCCCTCTAACGGACGCTCCACATCCACATCATAACCTTTTAAAATCAGGTGTTTGGCGCAAACGAGTTCCATAACTGAATGATTGATCTTAACAATATTCTCCTCATTAAGACGAATCAACCTATCCCTTAGACTATTCAACTTCTTCTTCGTATCTTTGTCTGCGTTCTTGTTCAATCTTTTCAATAAGATGCCTAAGTCTCTGTCAAACTTCTTCATGATCGTTTCCTTTCGGGCGTTTTAGAATATATCAAGTTCTGTTTATAATTGATTATGAACCATTGTCAAAAACTTTTATGCACACATACATCTAAAAAAAGACGCCCAAGTTGAGGAGCACGTTTGAACGCGCTGACGAAACCTAGTTGTTTGTGCTTCCACAGGCTAAGATAAAGTCAAGTTAGGTATTTCTCCAAAATCCTTCGGATAATTTCCCTACACCTCACTGCTAGTTTCAAATCAAAAACCTTTTATAACTTAAACCTGAAGGTAAAATTTCCAAGTTTAGGATAGGAGTAAAGATGATTAAAACGGAAATTTGTGACTTATTAGGAATAAAGTATCCCATAATTCAGGCTCCCATGGGACCATACGAAACGTCAGACTTGGCTTCGGCTGTTTCTAATGCAGGAGGACTCGGTATTGTTAGCCATCCAGCTCCTTCAGAAGTAGGCCTAATCTTCGAGTTATTGGCGCCTGCCAGAGTACAAGAATTTTTAGAAAATGTGAAGCGAACAATGCTTGCAGCCATCCAAAAGGTGAATAAGAACACGGATAAGCCCTTCGGGCTGAATATCCGTGTAGCACCGGAGCAGCCCGATGCGCCATACCTTCTGGATATGATAATTGAAGAGAGGGAGAAAGACCCTCAACTAGCAAAGAAGCTCAAACTGATTATCACGTCGGCAGGCGACCCCACTCTGCCGTACCTCAAAAAGATAAAGGAGGCAGGAATGTTACACTTCCACAACGTGCCAACTGTTTATCATGCAAAGAAGGCTGAGAAGGCGGGTCTGGATGGACTGGTCGTCACAGGCTACGAGGCAGGAGGACATGTGGCCTACGAGCCTATCCACACAATTGTCCTAGTTCCCGCGGTGGTGGAAGCCGTAAAGATACCAGTGGTTGCTGGAGGTGGAATCTGCGATGGCGCGGGTCTTGTTGCCGCTTTGGCGTTTGGTGCCCAAGGCGTCTATATAGGAACTCGATTCATCGTTACCAAGGAATGCGAATTTAACCAAAAAGTAAAAGAGGCTATTATTGAGGCGAAAGAGAAGTTTCCCAAGGTAACCGCCACTCTAGTGACCCAAGGGTACTTCGGCCCGCTTAGACATCTAAAAAACGAGTTTTCACTGAAACTTCAGGAGATGGTGGCTAAGAAGGCATCTCCACAGGAGCTATTAGAGTATGAAGGAAAAGCCACATTCTTAGCAAAGGGTCCACAGGGCAACGTTGTTAATGGTGCCATCTGGTGTGGGCAAGTGGGCATAAGGATAAACGATATCCCGAGCGCAAAGGAGCTTATTGAGAGAATAATGAAAGAAGCTGAAGAAATCATAGAAAGGTTGTCAACGAGAGTAACAGCGTGAATCGGATTTAGGGTGTCATGGTTCAAGTTTTCATTTCCTTAGAAGGCGCACTCCGGAGAATTGCTTAAAATTCTTCATAAAATCTGTGGATGGGGTAGTAGAAGACTAAAAACTTTATAATGAAACAACATGATTAAGAATATGGAATTGAGGTGATAAGAGTGTTTAGAATGCCTAAATTGATAATTACCTGCGCTTTGACTGGTTCAGGAGTAGCTCCATCCCAAACGCCTTACCTACCTATAACGCCAGATCAGATAGCCGACGAAGCGTACAAAGCATACAAAGCAGGAGCGGCAGTAGTTCATGTCCACGTAAGGGATCCGGAGATGGGCTTTCCTACGGCGGATTTGAACGTTTGGAGAGAAACCCTCACAAAAATCAAGGAAAAATGCGACGTGGTAATCTGCACTACCACTGGAGGCGGCATGGGAATGACAGCGGAAGAGAGAATAGCCGTTGTTCCAGAGTTTGAACCAGAAATGTGTTCCTTCGACATTGAAAGCATGAACTTCAGCGTGTTTCCCCTTTTGAAAAGGATCAAGGAATGGAAGTTTCCATGGGAGAAACCAATGATTGAAATGAGTAAAGATTTCGTTTTTAAAAACACCTTCGCGGACCTAGAGATTTTCGCTAAGGCCATGAAAGAGCACAACGTCAAGCCAGAGATTGAAATCTACGGCACAAACGGTCTCTATAACACTGGCTTCCTGGTTCGAACAGGGCAACTAGACTTACCGGTTCATATACAGTACGTCCTTGGCGTTCTTGGCGGCACATACTCCACACCCTACGAACTCATGCACCTGCAGACAGAGACGCACAGATGGTTCGGACCGGACAACTACACATGGTCTGTAATTGGCATCGGCTATCCTGCAGAGTTCTATCTGGGCGCTGTAGCAATGACCATGGGTGGCCATGTGCGGGTTGGAATAGAAGACAACATATACGTCAGGCGTAAGGTATTAGCGAAGAGTAACGCGGAGTTAGTCGAGAAAATCCGTAAGGTCGCTGAACTTTTCGAGCGGGAAATAGCCACACCGGACGAAGCAAGGCAAATGCTTGGTCTCAAGGGTATAGACAAGGTGAAGTTCTAAAACGCTGAGACTGTTCAAGCGCGGTTTAAAATGTAGTATTCGCACATAGCGGACATTGCTCTGATCGCCCTAGTTACGTCTGGGTAGACAGGAAAACCATTACTTTCCAGTAATTTTGTTATTTCATCTGTTGCTTCCTTGTCTCCACTTATTGAGAAAAGAAGGGGTTTCAGCGTTCTTTCTTTGATGAAAGTTATATCGGAGAGAGCAGTTTCAAACATTGGGAAACTTCGATAAAGACCAAAGAAAACCGCTATGAGACTGTCCAAGTTTTTGTCTTCCAACAGCACATTGAAAGCTGTATTAAAAACATTCAGCGCCTCAAGCGGCGAATGCATTCCTACCTCTATAGCTGGACCCACATCCACGGGGTTCCCTATCCTTTTGTGCCATGGAGGCGAAATCTTCCGGATGGCTTCAACAGTTTCCGTAGATAGGTCTGGAATTTGAAAGCCGGTTTTCACACATGAATCGGCGGCGATGACACAGCCAGCGCCAGTAACGCTCACCACTCCAATTTTTTTGCCTTTAGGCAATGGTTGCAAGGCAAAGGCCTTAGCAAAATCTATTAGTTCTTCGAAGCTTTCTACCTGAATTATTCCCGCTTGTTTACATGCTGCACCAAATATTTCGCTTCTTCCAGCTAACGATCCGGTGTGGGACACAGCGACTTTGGCTCCTTTCTCGGTGACCCCTGACTTTAAAACTAAAATTGGTTTTTTCTTTGAAATCTTTCGAGCAGTCGTCAAAAAGCTTCTGCCGTTGCTGACTCCTTCAATGTACATGCATATGACTTTAGTCTCTGGGTCCTGTCCGAGATAGTTTAGCACGTCAACGTCATCTACATCACGTTTATTGCCAAGGCCCACAACCTTACTTAAGCCGAATTGCTGAGAGCTTATGACGTAGGCTAGCATATAGCCAAGAAACACTCCTGTTTGAGCGACGATGGCAACATGACCCTTCTTAGCTCGACCCATTCCGGGCACAAAGGAAGATGTGAAGCCGTTCGCAGTGTTCAAGACACCAGTGGTGTTTGGTCCGATTATCCGTACCCCAGCCTCCTGCGCTATCTTAACCATTTTTTCCTCCAACGCCGTATTTCCTTCCTCAGAGAAACCCGAAGAGATGATCACAACTCCTTTCACATGTTTTCTGGCGCAACTTTCCATAATTTCAGGTACGGTTGAAGCGGGAGTAGCTATAACGGCGACATCCAAGCGTCCTGGAATCGAATCAACTCGAGGGTAAGCCTTTAGCCCCAGAATTTCAGTTGCTTCTGGGTTCACGGGATAGAGTTCGCCTTTGAATCCGAGGTCAATTAGGTTCTTCAGAATGTTGTACCCGGGTTTACCAGGAGTTCTGGAAGCTCCGATGATTGCAACGCTTCTGGGTTCAAAAATGAGTTTAAGGTCAGAGATTTCGTTTACATGTTTGGGCAAGGAAACACACCAACTACATCTTTACGGAAGTTGTTCCAATTCTCAGTTTTGTTTGAACAGATAAGCTTTTGACCCTTTAATAATTAAACTAGATTTAATAAACATGAAGGTAGGTGATGAACGTGGAAGAGTTTCCATGGTGGACAAAGGAACAGAGGCAACTCGCAAGGGAAGTTGAAGAATTCAGCCGAGAAGTTGCACCTTTAGTTGAAGAAGTGGACTGGAGAGCTAAACTAGGCATACTTGACGGCTCCTTACCCTGGGACCCCATACCCAAAGAGCTCAAGAAAAAAATGGTTGAGAAGGGATATTTTGGAGCCATGATTCCTAAGGAGTATGGAGGAATGGGCCTAGGAGTCACAGGCAGCTGCATAATCGCAGAAGAACTAGGACCAGCTTACGGAGGCTTCATCTCAACGGCCATCGGAGGGACTCACCAAATCATTCGTCACGGCACAAAGGAGCAGAAGGAAAGGTGGCTGCCCAGAGTAGCAAGAGGAGAAATCGGTGGAGCCATAGGCCTGACCGAACCCTTCGTCGGTTCTGACGCCGCGGGAGTAGAAACCTTTGCAGTGCGAAAAGGTGACGAATACATTATTAACGGCAAGAAAAGGTTCGTAACCGACCTCGGCTACGCCGACTTTTACATAGTGTACGTGAAGACCAGCGACAAGCCTGAAGACAAAGCCGCGTATGGGCACATGACAGCTCTCATCGTTGAAAAAGG
>JGI24422J19971_10000920_pt1 | contig 17347 bp, 22 predicted proteins | sample DeeMarSWOR152_54_FD_19971 | JGI IMG/M metagenome (IMG submission 19971) | reverse complement strand
GTGACACCTACCGGCCTTTTCTTGACTTTTCCAAATAGTCCTTTCAGATTTACCCCACGCACCATCCAAAACGCTTTATGGTAGAGGGAAAAACTCTCTCCTCTAACAACAAATCCTGCAGGCAAACAGGATCTGCTTCCAAGTAGTCACCACTGCAGGCATAGGCTCTCCCCCTACATCCACCACAAGTTTCTCGATATTCGCATTCTCCACACTTTCCTTTCAACAAGCTTCTTTCTCTGAGTTCATTGAGAACTTTCGAGTTACGCCAGATGCCAGTAAGGCTTTGCTCTCGAATATTGCCGGCTTTCACTGGCAAGAAGGTGCAGGGGTATACGTCTCCATCAGGTCGTAAGCTGAAATATAAAATGCCAGCATGACATCCGACAGGGGCATTAACCCAGAATTGTTTCAAGAGCAGATCTCGAGGTTTTGTGTCATTCGATTTATGCATCTCAGAAACGATTTCTGGATAAAGTGGGAGACCTCCTGACATCGTGAAAACCATTTCTTTATCTTCTTGCATTTGTTGAAGATACTTTATTAGACTCACTCGCTGCGTTTGACTCATCGCCTGATTCATAAAATCTTTTCCCCGTCCCACAGGGACTAAGTCGTAGACAGCAGCCTGTTTTACTCCCAAGTTGGCTATGAACTCTATCCTTTTGGGTATATCTTCAAAAGTGTCTTTCAAAGCCATTGTGGTAATGACAACTTCTAGGTCAACATCCAGACACGCTTTAACTGCCTTTACGGCTTTCTCAAAGGTACCTGGTACGTTTCTAAGCTTATCGTGGCAATCAGGATTAGCTGAGTCAAGCGGTATACCTACAGCCATGATTCCTGCATCCTTAAGCTCCAATGCTACTTTATGGTTGACTAACACGCCATTTGTGAGAATCGCAGGTATGATGCCTACGTCAACACAGTATTCAGCGAGCGTTAAAATGAACTCTTTCCTAAGAAGGGGCTCTCCACCGCTAAATATCAAAGCTTCAGTTCCAAGCAACGCCATCTCACTTATTGCCTGCATGGCTTCTTTCAAGTTAAGCTCGTTAGCCATAGCATCTTGAGCCTCAGCGTGACAATGTAAACATCGAAGGTTGCAGGCTTTAGTTACAGCATACGATACAATTAGCGGAGTGTTCGGTTCTCCTTTTAAACCCGTGCCAAAGAGCTTTTGGCGAAGCAACAATTCTAGGATTTTAAGTCCAATTCCCACACTGACCCTTCCTTGTGTCGTCTACCAAAAATTGGTACTCCACTTTGCGACTTCAAATCTTGAACACCTAATTTGAGGATTTCGAACGAATTACCCACATTTGGATTGCTCTTCGTAAAAGCCAAGCTGCAGCGAAAATCAGAGATACGACGATTACAGCAACTAACAAGTTAGGTCCGATGTCGATTTGCGCCGCGATAGTTTGTGATTCTAGAGCGAGGTTGCTGATCTGGACTTCGTCAATGGTGACTTCGGCATCGTGTCCGAAATAAAGTTCAGTTCCATTAATCATGAAACCTGCTGGATTTTGCGTTCCATAGATGGTTTTGACCTTTTGTTCTACGCCATTTACGTATATGTGCATGCCTGTAGTGAGGCTGCGAGTGAAGGCGACGTGAATCCACTCATTCAAAGAAACCACGGGCTCCGCCGTTACTATCTCGTTGAACCCTTCTGTATCAGTGAATACATAACCGCTAAGGGCTCCTATGGGCACCGCGTAGCCGTTCTGGGGTAAGCCTGCTTTCACGGCAATGCCATAGATTCTGGTGGCGTTCTGCCAGTAGACACCGTCGCGCGTGCATTTAACCACAATATTGTTGTAAGTTACGTTTTTTAACCCATGTACATTTATCCAAGCCTCAATTTTGATCTCTTTTGAAATGTCTAAGCTGGTAGAGACGGGTATGTATATGGGTTGAGGAGAAGGAGGGAACCCCACCAAAAAGCGAATAGGTACGTACACGCTATTGTTTCCATCGAAGTTCATAGCCTTGTCAAATTTGCCCTCAACAAGCAACGGGCCATTTGGTGCGGCCACCAAAGTTCCCGGATTCTTCCCCGTGGCGTCAGGTGTAATTTCTTTGTATCCATCTGGTATAACTTCGTCTAGGTGCCACAAACCAACAGTGTAAGGGTCTACTGAATTCTGTGCTTTTACCGATACTATAAACGCCATGCTTAACATGCTTGTTACAAGCAGGGTCAGCATTAACCCCGTTTCTGTTTTATTTGCTATTCTCTCCATTCCGATTCCTCAATATCGCATACAAGGTATTTATCCAAGCTGTTATTCATGTTTCCATCTCAATTTACTCATTCAAAAGTGCCTTATTACTCTTCCAAAAGAACAGTTTGTTCTCCTAGAAGAACACCAGACGAAACCACGTTCTCCATTTTTCCTTTCATTTCATAGATTTTCAGTATGCTGCCAATACTTTCGTTCTCTCAAGAGCCTTAATCACAACGTCAATCTGGTTCAGGGTTTAACACGGCAAATCCTGTGGAAGTACATAAACCAACGTGACTTTTGGGCAAAACTAATACGCACTAGTCACCAAAATATTCACCGCGCGCGAGGCTTAAGCGTGTCGAATGCAAAGAACGAGGAACTCCAAGGCATCACACTAAGCGTGTACTTGTACGTCGTTAAGAAAGGCAAACCGGTAGGTCCGCGAGATGCCATGAAAGGCGCCCACCTCAGCAGTCCCAGCGTAGCTTACAGGCACTTGCAGAGGCTCGAAGACCTGGGCTATTTGCAGAAAAACAAGTACGGTGAATATGTTACCAAAGAGAAAGCACATGTGAGAGGATACATTTGGATTGGTCGGCGCATGATGCCGAAAATGTTGGTTTACTCCCTTATTTTTATGAGCATCCTAATAATTGAACTTGTTGTTCTCGCCATACACTATTCTGTTGAGAGCTACAGCTTCAAAGTTTTCTTTTTGTTACTGACATTGATAACTGGATCCGCCATGGGAGTGTTCATCGTTGAAGGACTATTGCAGCACAGGCGAACAAAGCTGAGCATCCAAACTGAATAATTATATCACTCAACCTTGACAGAAGATGTTTAGGCTGCTTTGTTTGGAAAGGAAGGTTTAAATAAATTATGGCTCAATTTCGTAGTTAGCTTCAAGCTTGAACGGATGAAAAATAGAATGGCACAGGAATACCGGCACATACTCCGTATAATGGGTACAGACGTACAGGGTAACCTAAAGACTGTTTACGCTTTAACACAAATTAAAGGAATAAGCCTAAGCCTCTCCAACGCTATACTAGAAAAGGCAGGCGTAAACCCCAACTTGAGAGTAGGCTTCCTTACAGAAACAGAAATTGACAAAATAGAAGAAATAATCAAAGAACCACCAAAATATGGATTGCCAAACTGGCTTTTTAACAGAAGAAAGGATGCGGAAACAGGAAAAGATGTCCACCTTATAAGCGCCGATCTAGTCCTAAGGACAAAAATGGACATTGACCGAGCGAAAGAAATCAGGTGTTGGCGCGGATACCGCCACGCTTATGGTTTGAAAGTGCGAGGCCAAAGAACAAAAACCACGGGAAGAGCAGGAAAAGCCCTAGGTGTTAAGAAAAAGACGGTCAGGCAGAAACCTGGAGGCTCATAAATAGCGTAGTAAGGTAGAGAGACATGGGCGACCCGAGGAAACAACGTAAAAAATATGAAACTCCACGTTTTCGTTGGCGCAAAGACATCCTGCAAGAGGAGCTTAAACTCCTAGGTCAGTACGGCTTAAGAAACAAGCACGAACTTTGGCGCCACAAAACCCTGCTATCGAAGACCAGAGGCATAGCCCGTTCGCTCATAGGCAAAACGCCCGAAGAACGCGCGAAAATGGAGAACGAACTCTTAACGCGCCTGAAAAAACTCGGCATACTAGAGGAAACAGCAGTTCTTGACAACGTTTTAGACTTATCCATAGAGGACCTGCTGGAACGCAGGCTTCAAACAGTCGTCTTCCGAAAGGGCTTAACGAGGACAATTTTCCAATCCCGCCAGCTGATAACGCATGGACACGTAAACATAGGAAAGCGACGCGTAACAGTGCCAAGCTATATTGTGTCAAAAGAAGAAGAAAACCAGGTGATGTACTCTCCCCTAAGTGCACTTGCAAAAGAGGCACATCCACTACGTCAATCTCTGACCATCGTAGCCAAACAGCCAGAAATACGGCCTCCGCCTAGAGGCAGAAGAGGAGGGCGCAGATTCTGAGCAGCAGAAGAAACGAGAAGTGGGGCGTCGTCCACATCTTCAGCTCCTACAACAACACTATGATCCACATAACCGACACCTCAGGCGCAGAAACAATCGCCCGCACATCAGGTGGAATGTTCGTTAAGGCAGACCGTATGGAATCTTCACCTTACGCAGCCATGCGCGCCGCAACGGCAGCAGCAGAAATGGCCCGAGACAAGGGAATAACGGCCATACACATCAAAGTCCGCGCTCCAGGCGGATCAGGTCCAAGAACGCCAGGCCCAGGCGCCCAAGCCGCTATACGAGCCCTCGCGAGATTCGGCTTTCGCATAGAACGCATCGAAGAAGTCACGCCTATTCCCCACGATGGCACACGAAGACCAGGCGGCAGAAGAGGAAGGCGCGTATAGCCTTCCAATTTGTGCTTTTGTTAACAGAAAAATTGAATTAACGGACTACTTTTGACGCATTATATCGAAAGCGCTATATGCAGCGACGTAGATATATTACGTGCGCAATCAAAAGCGCAGAGTGTGAGAATTGAACAAAAAAGAAAAAGCGTTAGAGTGGCTAATGCAATTTGATACAGGAAGAAGATGGCTCGGCACAGTCAAGGCTGCGAAGACGGGAAGCGAGAAAACACAACTCGAATACGCTTATCGCCTACGGAAATTTTGCAATTACGCAAAGAAGAACCCTGATCAGCTTATAGCTGAACGGAAAGAACAATTGAACGATGCAGAGGAAGTTGAAAAACGAAAAACTGAGGAGCTTGTAAATGAATTTTTCAACTTCCAATCAGAAAAATCTAACAGACTTTCAGCAAAAGCATTTCACGGAGCTTTACGCTCCTTCTACAAATACAATTATGTTCCCTTGCGCATGGAGACCCCGCGTGCAAGGTCAAGAAAAATCAATCCTATAACTCTTGAAGAGTTTAAGCAAATCGACGCCATTGCTAATCCGCGAGACCGTGCATTGCTGCGTTTCATGAAAGACAGCGGTCTAAGCACTGGAGATGTTGTCGTGTTAAATTATGGAGACATAAAAAAGGAGTTTGAAGAAGGCAAAGATTTCATTCATATTCGGGCTGTCAGACAAAAAACACAGGTCAACTATGACACTTTCATAGGACCCAACGCTGTTGAAGCTTTGAAGATTTATTTCCAAACTCGCAAAATGAAAGGCGAAACCTTCACAAACGAAACGCCTCTTTTCCTTTCGCATGGAAGAAGAAAACCAAAAATCGAACGGCTAGATGACAATTCAATACGGACAATATTTACAAGATTAAAAAAGAAAATTGGGATAGTAGTCTCGCCACACAGAATTAGAAAGCTGTTCAGCAGTTACATGGCGTTGAAAGTTAGACATCCAGTAGTCCTCAAGTACTGGATGGGACACAGCGTAGAAACAAGTGATATTGAAGGAAGATACGTTCTCCCACCGTTAGAAGAACAACGCAAACTCTACATGGAAGCTTATGAACAGATTGACATTAGACCTAAGTCTTCAGTAGTAAGCGAAGGCGATCTCAGAATAAAAATAGCTTTGGACGACCTTCGTAAATCGGGACGCTTTTCTAATGATTATATTGAACAATTAGCGAACGAATGGCTCGGTAAACCGCCTGAGATAGCGATACCTGAAATCACTTTGGAAGCGGAAGCATTACAGCGAATCGCTGACAGAGAAGGAATAGGAAGTGAAGATAGCGTTATGATTTCTAAAAATGCAATTAACAAAGAGATGGAGCGAATCAGAAGGGAACGACTGCGACCTAAGACCGCTACTAATGGAGGCTTCACTGACCGACCGAATTGCCAACGGATTGCTGTGGAAAGCGAACTGCCTACGTTGTTAGCTCAAGGTTGGCGCGTGGCTGCTGTGCTGCCAAGTGGGAAGGTTGTCATAGCTAACGAGAGTTAAAACTCATTTCTCTTTTTTTGTTGCGCTTTTTGAGTTCGCTACAAGACTGTTAAACTCCAGAGATAAGAGTCGTCGAAATCCATAGGGTTACATACAAAATGGAAAGCTTCACGCAACCAGAAGTAATTGTCTCCTAACTCTTCTTTAAGTCGCGATAAGATATCACCAGCTAATTTCTCGGGGTTGGTCAACGTGATTTCCCGATTTTCTATCATATCGATAAGATTAAACGCTATTTTGGTACCTATTGACGCAAAGCGAATAATCTCTTCCGTGGGCGCGTTCCTGTAATAGTTCCAAACCTCCCTAGCTTCTATAGCGCGCTCACGCGTACTTGCCACATCAAACTCGTAATCTATAATAACACCCAATTCTATTTGGTGTTCCTTGCAAAGCTGAGTGATTTTATTTATTATTTCCGAAGGTATTTGACTAACGGTTTTTTCAGGAAGTTGCACGCTACGCTCATGCGGCGTCTTAACTGCAGGTATATTAAGACAAACGTAAAGCACGTCAGGATTGCTTGGGTCATTAAAATGGTAAGTTAAGATTGCTCCTTTCACCAAGTTTCTGTTTTCCCAATCTTTAATCTCCTGTCTAAATATCTTGAGAAGCCTTTGCTGAATGCTTCTACCACATGGCAAATTGAAGCGAACCCACAATCGCCGTCACCACAATATGTCATAGAAGCGTTCCTAATTAACTTGAGACGTAGCCAGGCGAAAAGGCGAAAGCTGGCGCGCGCGCAAAAAATAAATCACTTTCTACTTTCACTAGCGCGCAGAGGATTAAGTTTTACTTCAACCAAACCAAGATTTTCATAACACTAAAGTACGGAAGTAGTAAAAGTTGAGCCTGCTTTCCCGCAATTCTCTCCAATTATGGCAGAGATAGCCGTTCAAGAGAAAGCCTATATAGCGTACGCGGGCTAATCAACATGTGAGTGTAATGTCCCAAAAAATTGTGCTGTTGGTAGGCATAATTTTGATGGTGATAGTGGCAGTTTTGCTGATAGGAAACTTTTCGGGTGCTAACATTTTTCCAGTAGTCTTAGGCTTGTTGGGAATATTCGTCATAGGCGTTTTTTTCCTAAGCAAGAAGAAGAAGTGGCTAGTATCCAACAAGTAATAGAGGCTACAATGCAAGCTGTTCTTGCTGGAATTATTACACTTATGCCAAAACATAGGTATGATCGTGTGCTTCATTTGGTTTGGCTAAAAATTTCATCTCCGAACCTAACCATGTTTTCTGATTGAGCAAGAAAACTTGTTAGCAAAGAAAAAACATCGCCCATGCAAAAGCACATCTTTATAGGTAACTACGCATATTGTATTGTTTGGTAGAGTTCTGATAAAGGATATCGCGCTTGAACCCTTCGTCTTTTATCTCCATTCTGCTCAGACATGGGGCTAAATGAATGAAACTCGAAAATGAAGCAAGAAAACTTGAAATGAAAATGCTGGGAGAAGAAATACTCGACTTGGTTGGTGAAAGGCGAGAAGAAGCCATGCAGGCTTATCGAAAACTTTTGTCTGCCTCAGCAGACGAACCGATGTACCTAACGAGGACATAGTAGAGTAATCATCAGGTATTACATTACTACTGTTTTTCTATGTCAGAGTATTTTGCATGAGATATCTTCACTTGGGGCTGGAAGAATTTGAACTCACAGTACTCTAATTTCATTTTCATTAGTTCATTAAATTAAGTTTTCTTAGTTTTAGCTCTGAACCTAATTGTGCGCTCGGGTTTCACAAAATAGATAACTCCAAAAAGTGCGAGCTACTATCCGTTAATTCTCTTCCAGANATTATAGGGATACTTGTTCCAACAATAACTGTTTCCCCGATAGATGCAATCCCTACATTCAGGATTGCTAAAAATCCTACTCTTACTCACATAGACGCCGATAAACCAATATACACATCATTAACATTTTAAGTTTGCCCAGCGCGAGCTTATAACGTTTTTTTCTACTTGGTGCGATATGGGAAAGACGTTACGTTTTGGCAGATAACAGCAGGAGTAATTCAACCGGTAGCACACTTAATCTTCGAATGGAGCAAAAGAGTACAAAACACCCGCAGAACGAACAACTCGCCGCGGCTATTTTCAAAGTAACTTCCAAAATTTTTACAGCAGTCTAATAGCGCGCGCTAAGAATTGTCACTATCGTGAGTATTGATCCAATTGCATTCCCTATAATATGAATAATCATGCCTAGATAGATGTTTCTTTTCCACCAAACAGCAAATGCGGCAGGGAAAAGACTGAGAATAAGGCCTGGCACTTGCCATGGCATCCAGAAGTGATAAAGCGAATGGAGTCCCCCATTGATGAGGGGCGCCCATGCTTTGAAGCGGGAAATTCTCGGCAACAAATATCCACGGAGGTACAGCTCTTCCGTGATGGGTGCGACAAAACCATTGACAGCTAGTCCAAGAAGCGCTGTCATTAACAAGACAGATTTAGTGTACTCAAACGAAAATGACAAGAAGAACCAGTCAGGTAACCAGAAAAACAGAGTTTTAATTAGCATTTGCGCTATAGGTGGGTATACAATAGCTAGGATAAAGTTGGCATAAAGGAGAAGGATAGCGGCAAGCAATACATATTGCCATGCAGGCATAGGTTCTCGGTAGAGCACAATGCCGTTTAACGAGAGAGTGCCGTTTCTCTTCTTGCCTTGATAAAACAGGAAGCCCAGCTCGAAGGGAATTAGGAAAGAAAGGGCCGTAAGCAGAAAGGCAAAATTTGAAGGGTAACCAAGTGCATTCAGCGTCGGTGCAGCTATAATGAATATAATGGTAGTCAAGGATCCAGGCAACAAATGCAGTATGATGGACTGCCAAAGGGATTGTTGTGGAATGTCCAGACTATTCGTGGCACTATCCTCTCTCATCTGTGCTCCTCAAATGAACCATCACAATTGTTGTGGTGAATGTTCGAAGGGGTTGGGCTTATAAGTTTTTACTGAGGAGTACGGACAGCATAAAAAGAACTAATAATTAAAATGAAATTGAAAATTAGTCTTTTTCTCTCTCCTACGTTGCAGCAACCGTATGATCCCGAGCACAAAATTGATTCTAGGCGTCTTTTCCATGTATCGTTTGTAGTCGTACCCGAACTTCTCAAGGCTTTTCTCTTCATCTGACAGAATAATTAGGTAGCAGCAAACAAGAGCTACAATGGTGCTAATGACAACTATCCAGTTCTGACCTAAGAAAATATGGGAAAAGAACATAGTCATCACACCTAAATACAATTGATGCCGAACAACACCATAAATTCCGCTGTCAACAATATTACTAATACCTTTTCCACGAAGCGTAAATGCAGACAGAATATAAAGGAACGCGCCGGTTCCGAATATTGTATATCCTACAACCACCAATTCTTCGGAAATTGCAGGAAATAGATTAATTGCAGTAATATTCAGAAAAAAGGCGATCCCCAAAATAATCATCAAAATCTTATCTCTTGTCTCTCGCCTCATATTTCCATTACCTCTTTCGCGTGCGGGGAGAGAATCAAGCCAATAAGTAAAATATCTTTCATCAATACGCAAACTCTCTAAGGTAGTAGTTATTTACCTATCAATAAATCAATTTTTAGTGCATGCATACTGATTTCAGTATGAAATACAGTTGAATAGGTAAAAATAGGTAGTAGTGCAGTAGTAATAGCTCGCGCTTTAGACTGGTATGTCTTTTCTTCGAAATAAAACTAAGCTTGCTATTGATAATATTATGTTGATTGCTAACAGTATTAGGATGTTTTGGGGTAAGCTGTTGAAGTTACCTGTTCCGAAAACCTGTGCTGTGTTGTAGTAGGTCCATGTGGAAGCGTATTGTATAGTCTCGCCTAAGATTGGGTTCATGAGCGATGAGAAGTCGCCTATGAAGAACATTATGAACATGACTACTACTGAGGCTATCGTGGTTTTTTTGGTGTCTAGAAAGACTGTTGAGAAGAAGACTGAGGTTGATGCCATGGTTCCAAGGTGTAATGTGGCTAAAAGAAAAGCTGCAAGAAGTCTGTCCAAGTGTAATCCATATTCAAGGAATGTTGGGGCTGTGCTCATGCCCAAAGCAATGAATATGGTGGTTATTGCTAGAATAGCGGTAATGAAGGCGTAGACGAATAGGATTTTGCCTGTGAGGTATCCTATTCGGGTGATGGGCTTGCTTAAGGTCAGATCTATAGTGTGGTTTTCGACTTCTTGGGGGATTAGACTGCTAGTGATGTATATTATGAAGATTCCTAGATATAGCCAGATGAAGGAGTAGAAGTAGGCATTTGTAAGTGAGTAAGGATTGGCGAGGTCAAGTTCGCCGCCTAGCATAGCTCTGAGGGCTTCAGGGAGACTTTCTATATATGCTTGCATTTGGGTGAAATCTAAGGAGCTTATCAGAGATATTACATAGAATCCCATTAAACCAATTAAAATACCCATTCCTAGGAGGGACCATTTCTTATCGAGCATATCTTGTTTTATGAGTTCTAACAGTTTCTGTGATTTCCACATTTTGTTTTTCACCTCTTTCTTTGTTGTTTGAGTTTTTTTCGTAGGGCTGCACTCTGTAATATTCTAAAAAGATGTCTTCTAGGCTTGGATTTCGGACATTTAGGTCTTTGAAGTTTGTATCCTTTAGCCAAGAAAGGACAGAGTGAAGGTCTTCACGGCTGCACAAAAGATTCAAAGTGTTAGTTTGTTGGGTAAGGTTTCTAGCAGTTTTTTCAGGTATTTTGTTTAGATTTTTCTTAGCTTGGTCTGGAGTTGGAAATTCTATTTCTATGTTTTTTAGAGCGAGTTGTTGTAGTTGGTTGAGAGTTGCTACTTGGATTATGGAACCTTGGTTGATTATTGCCACGCGATTAGCTACTTTTTCGACTTCAGAGAGGATGTGTGAGCTTAGAAATATTGTACATTTGGTTTGGATTTGTTTCTCTGAAAGGAGTTTGTAGAATTCGTTTTTTATTAAAGGGTCTAGTCCTGAGGTTGGTTCGTCTAAAACTAGAAGTTCCACATCTGGTGCTAATGCTAGTATGACACCAATTTTTTGTTTGTTTCCTTTGGAAAACTCCTTAACTTTCTTGTTTAGGTCAACTTTTAAGGTTTGTGCAAAGTTTTCGATTAGGCTATCTTTTGCGGCGTGATTATAGAGGTTTAGCATGTGTTTTATTGTTCTTCGACCAGTCCAGTTTTTGTTGAATTCAAGTTCGCCAGGTATGTAAGCGATTTTTTCATGGATTCTTTCTATTTCTTTCTGAGTGTCAAGACCAAAAATTGTGGCTGTACCAGAAGTGGGACGGATTAAATCTAACAGGATTCTGATGGTTGTTGTTTTCCCTGCTCCGTTTGGGCCTAAGAAACCGAAAATTTCTTGGGGATAAATCTCTAGGTTTACGTTTCTTATGCCTAAATGTTTGCCGTAGTATTTGGTTAAGTTTTTTGTTTGGATTATTGGTGTTTGCGGCATTTTTTTGACGGCCTATTTCAAATTTCATGAATATTGAAACATATAATTATAAACGCCTTCTGTTATTTAAAGCTTTTCAAAATTTATGAAAATTGAAAACTTTATATTATATGCCATAAATAGAATAGATCAAATGGCACACCAAAAGACTCCTGCACAGAAACTAAGGGACATTGAAAACCATCTTGTAGAGATAATAACGAGTATGGGGCAGCTTAAAGGCCGATCCGAAAAAATTGCTAAATTAGCAGCTTACATCACCATCCGCGGAGAGGTTACCCAAAAGTTACTCCGAGAAATTACAGGATACTCATTGGGAACAATATCTTCGAGTCTTCAAATCCTTGAGAAGATGGGGTTTGTGAGCAAATATAAAGATTCAAACTCAAGGGAATACCTCTATAGGTATGAAGAGAGCTATACTCAATCCCAGTCAAAATCCATGATGACCGTCTTAGAGTATCTTAGAGAATTAGACGAATTTTTGAGCCAAATGGAAGGCAAATTGAATAAACCTCGCCTCAAAGGAAAAGAGGGTTATGAAAATGTTAAAGAGTTTATAGAAAACATGAGGCATCTCTTTCCAGTTGTAGAAGATGCTCTATCAAAGCTCTCAGGTCAGCCGAAAAGGGAAGTCAAGATAAAAGATGAAACCAAACAATAATGTGATTAGCGTTTTTGATCCTGAAATCAGAGAGATCGAAGAAGAAATAGTTATTTCATCTCAAAGAAGGGTTCTGAGTTTACAGGAAAACATCCCCATGTTTCAACTGTAATGATCTATTTCTATATTCGAAAGAGGTTAACTCAGAGGGATTTGCAGGCTCTCACAGGTCTTTCGGCAGGGTCAGTATCTAAGGCTGTCAGACAGCTTGTTGATATGAACATGATAACAAAAGACATTATTGCTGGGACCCACACTCACATCTACAGTATGGAGAAGATACCTTTCATTTCTCCTCGATTCTTTTTAGCCACGGGAAGATACATAGGAAACATCGAAGAGGAACTAAAAGAAATGAAAAAGACGCTGGATGAGAACAAAGAGAAAATGAAGAAGCTTGAGGGATATGATAGGATCTACAATACAATAACGAGAATACTTGGATTAATACCTTTAACTGAGGTTTTCATGAAAACTTTAGAAAAAAACTCGTTTAAAAACTCGAACCTTTAAGTCTTCGGACTTTTTTTCAATTCTATCTTGTGACCAAAGAAGTACCCTAGTTAAAATCCACACAGCAAATTGCGGTTTCATCACAGCGTATAGAAAGCTAGATAAGCGCTTCGTGGGAAACGCTGGAAGAGTACAAAACGCTGGCGAGCGCTTCGACTCGGCGCGGCTGTTTTTAAGGGTTCAACCAAGATTTTTCCGCTTTATGGGCAGGCTTTGGAGAACGGAAAAATAATGGCGCTAATCGGTTAATTATCTCGCTGATAGTGCAGCGCGCGAGTGATGGAAAGCGTACCAAGTATCTAAGATATTACCAAACTTCACCGTGTTTAGACTGCTAATCGATAGAATCACGGATTAGTTCAACTCGAAAAGCGTCATTTTCCGAGCTTTTCAGCGAATTTGACCGTTCCGAGACAGGGTGCCTCTTGTTACGTAACACGGCGTCGGCTGTCTCAGGGCGGTACTTTTCGCTAATAACGTCAATCTGAGCTTCTTTTAGGAGCTGAATATCTTCCAATTTCGGTAGATAAGACTGCCAATATACCCACATTCTAGCGCGCGCTATTCAATTTTGATCCCTTTTGTTGTGGTCTATTATCTGATCCAAGAATTTTTCTTGAAACTCTTTTCCAAAATCCAAATTATCTGCTTTTGAAGTCTTGAGCAAATCTTCGAGTTTTTTTCTGAGCATATTTGCAAGCACTTTGTCTGTTTTGCAGGCGTCAATATATACTTTATAGAGGCTTTCTGGGTGGGCGCCAGTTATCGAATTATAAAGTATAGCAAAATGAACGTCATGAATAACAATAATTCTACCATTTTTGCCTCTGGCGGTGTCCACAGCGTTCCTGAATTTTCGGTCAAAACTTTTTATTGCTCGCAAATTCGTTCCAATAAGTAGGAGTTCCACACCAAGTCTCGGGTTAAGTCTATCGAGGTTTTCGATACTGCTATTGATTGATTTGTGTGAATTAGCTGAATTATCAACTTCCCAAGCAACAACAACATCAGCAAAAACCTCGTTGGCTAGAAAGGTTCCGTATTTTGGCAACTTGCGGTTCCAAACAAAATCAACTGAACCTTTGCGCTTATCCTTTTCTCCGACAAATCCCAATAATTGTTCTATCCTCTTTTGAGGATAAATATTAAATTGGGCTACAGGCTCGAATCCTATGGAAGTTGCCAGTTCCCATAAAAGATCTTTGCAGATGCCGTCAAATTTTGCTCTCATTTTATATCGCCCTCATTTAGGCATTTCAAGAGATTCGGAATTCCAAGTATTCACTTATCTAATTCATTTCTTAGAACCTTTGCTAATAATAAGGCTTCTTTGTTAAACAAGGCTTCGAAAGTCTGACTTAATGCGCTGAGGGAGAGCCTCGGAGGATTGGGGGCTGCCCCTTGGGGGTGAATCCAACCGCATCGAGTTTCTTGAGGCGCTTAACCGTCACTGATGAACGGCGAATGATTCTTTGTGATTTGCATTTCATCCTATACAGACTCGAAGAACGACGCGAAACGTTTTTATCATTCACCTTGTAATTCGTTTGTTGCAATAAAAGTATCGGGGCATAAATTGATTGAACGTTCGATTTGACAGATATAATGCGTCAAATTTAGACCGTAAAATTGAAATAATGCACTGTTACTTCTATTGAACCGCGCAGTCATTATGTCATAACCCATTGTGGAGTGTCCCTGTCAAGTGAAAATAGAAGTACTCGAAAAAGACGAAGCAACCATTCGCCTAGTCATAAGAGAAGCAGACGTGCCGTTAATGAACGCCCTGCGGCGAATAGCCCTTGCTGAGGTTCCCAGCATGGCAATAGACGAAGTCGTTATGATAGACAACTCATCCATTCTACAGGATGAAATAATAGCCCACAGGCTGGGACTTACCCCCCTAAAAACCGACTTGGACAGTTACAACCTTCCTGAAGATTGCTCCTGCCAAAGCGAATTCGGCTGTAATCTCTGCCGTGTAACACTCACACTGGACGCGGAAGCAAACGAAGGAACACGAACAGTCTATTCAGGAGAACTTGTCTCCGAAAACCCAGACATAGCCCCAGTTTCCGACAAAATTCCCATCATAAGACTAGCCAAAGGACAAAACCTGAAACTTGAGGCCTACGCCAGACTTGGAAAAGGAAAGAACCACGCAAAATGGCAACCAGTCTCTATGTGCGCTTACAAGTACTTCCCAAAAATAGAGGTTCCAAGCAAAAAATGCAGAGATTGCGCGAAGTGCGTGGACATATGTCCCAAAAACGTGCTCGCCATGAAGGAAAACAAGGTAGAAGTCCGAGACCTTTTCGCGTGTAACCTTTGCATGGACTGCGTGGAAGCTTGCCCACGAAAGCCGCCAGCCATAAATGTGGAGTGGGAAAAGAACGCCTTCATAATGAACATAGAATCAACAGGCGTGCTTCCCACAGAGAGAATAATCCGAGAAGCCACCAAAATATTGGACAAACAACTAAATGAATTCAAAAAACAGTTAAAGGCGGAAGCAAAGTGAAGGAAACCAAATCCACAAACCCTGAACTCATCCAGCTTATCCGCTTCCTGAAGAAACAAGGCAAAGAAAAAAACGCTAACGTTTGGCGAGATGTAGCGAAACACTTGGCTAAAACAAGAAAACAACGCGTCGCCGTGAACCTCAGCCGAATAAACAGGCATACACAAAAGAGCGATGTGGTAGTTGTGCCAGGCAAAGTTCTCGGAGCAGGCAGCCTAAACCATTCGATAACGGTGGCAGCTTTCAGCGCTTCTGGGAAGGCAAAGGAAAAACTGGCAGCGGCGAAAGCAAAATACTTATCAATTCCAGAGCTAGTGGAGAAGAACCCTAAAGGCGCGAAAGTCAAGATAATTCGGTGAAAAAATGCAGACCGCAAAAAATCCAGTCACCCTAGTGAACGCAGACGGGCTTATCCTCGGCAGAATGGCCAGCAAAGTCGCCAAAAGACTGCTAAACGGGGAAAAAGTAGTCATAGTTAACGCTGAGAAAGCCGTGCTCTCGGGAAAGAAGAAAAGCAAAGTGGCAGAAGCCAAAGAGTTCCTCGAAGTCGGAGCCCCAAGGCAAGGGCCATTCCACTACAGACGACCAGACAGGATATTGCGCAAAACCGTCAGGGGAATGCTGCCGTTCAAGCAGCCGAAAGGAAGAACGGCCTACAAGAAACTGAAAGTATTTATCGGTGTGCCCGAAGACCTTGAAGGTCAACAGATGATTACGCTTAAAGAAGCCCAAGCCGCAAAACTGAAAGGTTCATACTTTACCCTTGCGGAATTGGCAAAAGAAATAGGATGGAACCAAGGTGAATAAATATGCCAGCCAAGAAGGTTTTGGTTGTTAGCGGAAAAAGAAAAACAGCCGTAGCCCGCGCTGTCGTCAGAACCGGCGTCGGCAGAGTGAGAATAAATCTGACCCCCCTGGAAATATTGGAACCAGAAATAGCCCGCGAAAAAATCATGGAACCCCTCCTACAGGCTGGGGAAGACGTTTGGAAACAGCTGGACATGGACGTTAAAACCTCAGGAGGAGGCTACATGGGACAGGCGGAAGCCGCGCGTATGGCAGTTGCAAACGCGCTACTGAAATGGACAAAAAGCAGTCACCTACGCACCGTTTTCACTGAGTACGATAGAACCATGATTGTCGGAGACTCCAGACGCAAAGAACCCAAAAAATTCGGAGGTCCCGGCGCACGATCAAAGAAGCAGAAAAGCTACAGGTAAGGAGAAAAAAGGCAATGATAATCCCAGTCAGATGTTTCACCTGCGGCAAGCTCATTGGAGACCAATGGGAAGAATTCGCCAGGAGAATAAAAACAGGCGAAAACGCCAGCGACGTATTAGACAGCCTAGGAATCAAAAGATACTGCTGCAGGCGAATGCTACTTTCAAACGTTGAAATAATAGACGAAGTTTTACGCTTTTATGAAGAGGCAGAAAAAAGAAGAGAAGCCCGCAACCTTTACTAGATCTTCTTACCTCTTAAGTAATCTCCTGTTGTTGTTTTAGATAGTGCGAGTCCTTACCAACAAAACATGCTGAGGTTCGAATTTGTTGCAGAAACGCGCTGGACGGGATTTGAACCAGCCAAAAATTGGAGATATCACCCGTCAATTCTTTTTTCAGCCTATGAGCGAAAATATGGTTAAACCGTGTTTCAGCCTCTAGTTAAGGGGGCTATAGTCACCGAAAGCACATCAGCCCTCAGGAATTCGCTCAAAGAACCAGTTAGTATGAGTATAACTTTCCATATGGTCTTTTGGAAACGGGCACTATCTTGCAGAACTGTGCGCTCATAACTTTTTCATAATCGGCACCGAAATGCTCACAGAATTCCTTCACCAGATTTTCAATAACGCGGGTATCGCGTTTGCCAACTTTCATAACTTTAGTTCCCTTTTCCACTTCAAGTATGTTACCGCGCTCGTAAATTACGCCGCCGTGCATCCCTGTACTCACGAACTTTGCCGTGCAACATTCGCCCTCAGACAAGTTTAAACCCAGAACTATGATTA
>JGI24422J19971_10000918_pt1 | contig 17349 bp, 13 predicted proteins | sample DeeMarSWOR152_54_FD_19971 | JGI IMG/M metagenome (IMG submission 19971) | reverse complement strand
TGTGCATCAGGAGGAAGCGCTGGATATAGTTATCAAGTATATGAGAGAACTTTACATACCGGCGAGCCGTGTCCACCAGAGATGGATGCTGGAGAGAATGATCGACATCATCCAGCCGCTGGACAAATCTGTCTCGATCGGCACCCTTGTCCCTGGGGATTATGAGAGGGTCGCTCGAATCCTCTTGGAGAGCGGATTGATCAATGAGATTCCTCCATTTGAGGAATTTTACAAGAAATGTCGATGATGCCCTCGGCAGCCAATGGATTCTGGCTGTGTTCTGAGAGGATGGATTCGAAGCAGCGCGATCAGATGTACCGGAAATTTTTAGAAAGATGCAGTGAATGATAAGGCGCGGGATAGCTTTTAAACTGACACTGTATATCATGACCGGTATCACTCTTATATTTGCCCTTATCTTCGGCTACAACTATCTCTACTCGAGAAGGATTATTCTGAAGAATGTGGAGGATAATGCCCGAAACCTGGCTCTGGCGACAACCAACCGGATCGACAAGATCCTGCGCTCCATGGAGGTAGCGACTACAAACCTGGCTACCTTTCTGCAGCAGACCACCTACGAGGAAAAACAGAAACTTCTGGATCTGCTCCGCTCGTACGTTGAATGCAATCCCGAGATATACGGCTCCACGATTGCCTTTGAGCCGTATGCTTATGATAAGAACTCTCTTTATTTTTCTCCCTATTACTATAAGAGCGAGGGCGAGACGAAATTCATTGATGTTGGTGAGGCGTATCATTATTTTCACTGGACATGGTATCAGATCCCCAAAGAGCTCGACCGTCCTATCTGGACCGAGCCTTTTTATGATGTTGGTGCAGGCAACATCATCATGTCCACATATTCTACTCCCCTTTATAGAACTGTATCGGGAGAGAAGGAGTTTTTGGGCGTCTTGACCGCGGATATCTCTCTGGAGGGACTTCAGGATATCGTCTCCTCAATCAAGATTTTTGAGAGCGGCTACGGTTTTTTGATATCCAGGAACGGCACTGTTGTCACCCATCCATCTAAAGACCTGATCATGCATGAGACTATATTCAGCGTGGCTGAGGCTCGCCAAGATGCGCATCTGCGGGAGATCGGAAGAAAAATGATAAAAGGAGAATCCGGCTTTGTACCCTTCACCAGTATAGTTACCGAGCACAAATGCTGGATGGCTTATTGTCCTGTGCCTTCCACAGGCTGGTCCCTGGCTGTTATCTACCCCCAGGATGAGCTGATGGCTGATGTTGTCAACCTGAACCGGACGGTCTTTCTGCTCTTTTTAGTTGGATTCTTCCTCCTTTTGGGCGTCATCGTCTTCAATGCCCGTTCCATCACCAAGCCTTTGCGGATGCTGTCCAGGGCCACCAGGGTGATATCGACCGGAAACCTGGACGCTGAATTTCCGCAGATCAAATCCCGGGATGAAGTGGGGAACCTGGCAGAGTCGTTTGTCTACATGCAGGATTCACTCAAACGGTACATCCAGGACCTGACGGAAACGACGGCGGCCAAAGAGAGGATAGAGAGCGAGCTGAAGATAGCCCGGGAGATCCAGATGAGCATAATCCCCAAGATATTTCCTCCCTTTCCCGATAGGCCTGAATTTGACATCTTTGCCTGTATCGAGCCAGCCAAAGAGGTCGGGGGCGACCTGTATGACTTTTTCTTCATCGACGATGATCATATCTGTTTTATGATCGGCGATGTTTCCGGCAAAGGAGTGCCGGCGTCCCTTTTTATGGCTGTGACCAAGACCCTTTTCAAAGCGAATACCGGCGAAGGCATCAGTCCGGATGAGATTCTGACCAGATTGAACAACGAGCTGTCCCGGGATAATGAATCCTGCATGTTCGTCACCATCTTCAGCGGAATCTTGAATACCAAAACCGGCGAAGTTCTGTATTCGAGTGCCGGTCATAATCCGCCGCTCGTCCTGTGCCGGGAAAAGGGAGCTGAATATATCGGAACTCCTGGCGGGATCGCGGTTGGCGCCAGGGAAGGCCTTTCTTATAAGACAGAGAGGCTTGTTCTTCATCCTGGTGAGTGTCTCTTCATGTACACCGACGGCGTGACCGAAGCCGCCAATCTCAGGGATGAGCTTTTCTCGGAGAAAAGGCTTCTGGATGATTTATCCCCGCTTCGGGATAAGCCGATTAAGGATATTGTTTCGAGCCTGATGGAAAAGATTGAGGATTTCTCCCAGGGAGCCCCTCAAGCCGATGACATCACCATGATGATCATAAAATATTTTGGCGGAGCTTAATGAAAAAATAGGGGACAGCTCCATTTTCTTAACACTCAACTGGAGGCAATATGGAAATCACGGTCAAAGAATCGGGAGATGTTCAAACGCTTATCCTTAAAGGTCGTTTTGATGTCATGACTGCCAACTCAGCAGAAAAAGAGCTCAATGCCTTTCTCGAAGAAGGGAAGTCGAAAATTATCGTTGACCTCATGGATGTGAATTACATCTCCAGTGCCGGGATCCGTGTTCTTTTGGCTGCAGTCAAAGTCGCAAGAGAAGAGCTTGCCGGAGATATCAGGCTGGTCGGCTGCAGGCCGCATGTGCAGAAGGTTTTTGATATGGCCGGATTCTCACAGATATTCAAATTTTTTGGCTCCCTGGATGAGGCGGTTGAGAGCTATCAGCAGTCTTGATAGGAAAGACCCCTTTCATGATATCCGATATAAAGAAGTCGATTTACGCATAATGGAGGTGAAGATATGAAATGGAAGATAAAAGTACTGGCGAGCCTGGTGATAATGCTTCTGGTTGGAGCGGCATGCGTCACAGAGCCAGCCGCTCAGAAGGTCACCTACGCCTACCTTCCCCAGTACTCAAAGGCGGTTTCCTTGGAAAGGCATCAAGACCTCATCGCCTTTATAAAAAAGGAGACAGGCCTGGACGTCGTTCAGGTATTTCCCGAGGATTTTGATGACCATATGAAAAAAGTCGGTTCCGGCGAGATCGATATCAGCTTCTCCAATCCCTTTGTTTACATCAGAATAGCCCAACAGTACGAAGCCCGGGCGTTCGCCCGGATAATCGAGAAAGAAGGTAAAGACATGTTCCGGGGCGAGATATGTGTGGCGGAGGACTCACGGCTGAAGACGCTTGCTGATTTGAAGGGGAAGAGGATTTTGGCTGTTTCCAGAAGCTCGGCAGGCGGCTACCTTTTTCAGATAGGGATGCTGGCAGAAGCGGGAGTAAATCCTGAAGAGCTGACCATTGATTTTGCCCAGGGAGCCGGAAAGCAGGAGAAAGCGTTTTTAGCTGTTTACTCCGGGGAGTACGATGCCTGTTTTGTGAGAGAGGGAACAAGGACAGAGGTGATGAAGAATCAGGTCGATATCTCGAAAATCCGCGTGCTGGCCTACACATCCTTCTATCCGGGATGGGTTTATGCCGGGCGTAAGGGCCTTGATCCTTCAATCCTGGACAAGATCCGGTCAGCTATGCTGAAGCTCGATCTCAGTGATCCGGGGCACAAAGCCATCCTGGAAAAGGCGAAATTCGTGAAGATCGTTCCCTCTGAGGATAAGGATTTCGACCCCATTCGGGAACTGGCCGCCAGGCTGGATCTGAAATGGGATGAGTAAAATTGGGGACAGTCCCCATTTTTTTTCGTCCTTATCCTTGAATAGGAGGTTTCATGTTTGAATATCGTTTGTCAGAGGAGCTGGGCCTGAAATGTCTCCATTTAAAAGGCCGGATCGACAGCATGAGCGCCACGGAGATCCAACAGCAGGTTAACGGGTTGATCCTTGCGGGAGAGCGGAGATTCGTTACCGATTTTGAGGAAGTGAACTACATAAGCAGTGCCGGCTTAAGGATTTTTCTGGTGGCGCAAAAGCAGCTGAGCAAGGCGGGCGGAGAGATCATTCTGTTTAAAGTGCCCCCGGATGTACTGAGGGTGTTCAAGATGAGCGGGTTTGAGCAGCTTTTCCGTATCGCCTCGAGTGAAGAAGAGATTCGATCGGCTCTTCAGGCTGAGCAGCCTGCTGTTGAGGTTTCCTCCCGCGAGATCGAAGGAATTCCCGTTCAATACCTGAAGAGAGAAGTCGAGGGGGGGAAACTTTTTGCGATCGGTTCTCAGGAAAGCCTGGCCACTTCAGACTACACCGAGAAAGACGTGATAGCCGTAAAACCCGAAGATATCCAGTTTGGAACCGGTCTGGCAGCGATCGGCGACAGGTATCAAGATTATAAAGATTTCTTCGGAGAAGCCATAGTTATCACTAGACATCTTTACTTCTATCCAGCGGCCAAACGGCCTGCGGTCGATTTCATGCTCTATACACAAGGGGATTCAAGCTTAGAGTATAAATTCCTCTATGGATTCGGCTTTAACGGGGATTATAAATATATCCTGTCTTTTGAGAGCCCTGAAGGTTTCACCGAGCTGTCCCGGCTGGTCAAAGGATGGTTTGCCCTCTCGGAGGCGAATATCTTAGGGGTGGTGTTCATGGCTGAAAGCAAAGGTCTCTGGGGGATGAACTTGAAGCAAATTCCCCTGGTCGAGAACAAGCCGGAGAGAGGGAAAGACATTTTCGACTCCGGAAACTTTTCGGAATGGATGAATTTTCCCGTCGAGCCCTCAGATATGAACAACATCGTCATCGGCGCCGGGATCGCTGTAAGAGACAGGACCGCTCTCAGCGCCGGAACACAGCCGCTCATTCCCGGCGAGCAGAATTTCCATATTCATGCCTGTGTTTTTGAGAAACAGCCTTTCAACGCACACCTTCAAGAGTTCGACAAAGAGATGAAAAGAGTCCTGACCGAGCTGGAAGTGTATAAGATTCAGCATATCCTCGGCCAGACCCGATTCAGCAGCGGAATCGTCGGCCTCATTGAGCTAAAGGAATAAACCATGGAACTCTGGATAGGCGCCTTAAACCTCGGTTTTATGTATGCCTTTATGACGATGGGTGTTTTCATCACTTTTCGTATCCATAATTTTCCCGATATCACTGTGGATGGGAGTTTCACTGCCGGAGCAGCTTCGGCCGCTGTTCTCATAGTTGCCGGTGTCAATCCTTTTCTGGCGATACCCATCGCCTTCCTTGTCGGCGCCTTGGCCGGGGCCCTGACTGCTTTCATCCATACCCGTTTGAACATTAACGGTCTTCTGGCCGGAATACTGGTCATGACCGGCCTGTATTCCATTAACCTCCATATCATGGGCCGGTCAAACATTCCGCTGTTGAACCAACCCAGTTTCGTCGCTTTTCTGGAGAAGCTGAATCCCGGGCTTCCTCAGGAAATATGGATTGCCGTCTGCCTGCTCATGGTTATGGCTGTATTCTGGCTCCTCATCTCCCTATTTTTTAAAACGGATTTCGGCATCAGGATGAGAGGGACCGGAAATAACCCGAACATGGCTTCCGCCACAGGTGTTAACGTCAACAGGATGAAGATTTTCGGGGTGGCCCTGGCCAACGGCTTTGTCGGGATCTCCGGATGCCTTGTCGCCCAGTATCAGGGTTTTGCCGACATCGGGATGGGTATCGGCACAGTGGTCATCGGCTTGGCCGCTGTCATCATCGGAGAGTCGGTCCTGAGATCGCGTTCTATATACCTCATGGCCCTCAGCGCCATACTGGGGTCTGTGATTTTCAGGTTTATGATCGCTTTTGCCCTTTATGTGGGCATGAACCCGATCGACTTGAAACTGCTGACTGCAGTATTTGTCCTCCTCACCCTGATTGTATCCAAAGCGGTGGCTAAGAAAGAGAAGAGAAGAGCGAGGTTTCCTTTTTGGAAGATCTCCGGCAGGGCAGGGAAAAAGGTGTTGGCCGGTTCTGTAGCAGCGGTTCTGGTTGTTGTCATAATTGTCTTCAGCTACCGGATTATTCGTCCGGGCCGGGCAGATTCCTCAGAAATCTACAAGATTGGTTTTCTTCAGGTCAGCGACCACGGGCTTTTGAATATCACCCGGGACAGCTTCGTCGAGGAGCTGGAGAGAATCGGCTATGAGAAGGGAAAAAACTGCGTGGTTATGTTGGAAAACGCGAACGGAGACCTGCCCACGGTCAACTCCATTCTGGATAAATTCATCTACGAGGATGTGGACATCGTTGTTCCCATATCGACGGCCTGCACCCAGGCCGCGGTGAACAGGATCAAAGACAGGCCGGTGGTGTTCGCGACCGTGGCCAATCCTTTTATAATCGGAGCCGGCGAGTCGGAGACAGACCATCTCCCGAACGTGACCGGTGTTTACGGATGGGCACCCATGGATGAGATGATGGAGGTCGTTCGGCGGATTCTCCCCAGGAAATTAAAGGTCGGAGCCATCTGGGACCCGGCCCATGCCAACTCGGTCTTTAATGTCGGCAACCTTCAGAAAGCTGTCGACACCTACGACGATGTCACCTTTGTCGGAACCACCATCACCAGCTCTTCCGAAGTCTACCAGGCTGCAGCTTCTCTGGTGAACAAGGGGATCGATGCGTTCGTCCTTTCTCCTGATAATATCGTTTATTCTGCCTTTGAATCGATAGTCAAGGTAGCCAGAGCCAGAAAGATACCTATCTTCATCAGCGATGTGGAGAGAATTGAGGATGGAGCCTTGGGTGCTTACGGTTATGATTACACGACCAGCGGCATCCAGGCCGCCCATCTCGTGGACCGTGTCCTCAAAGGAGAGAACCCAGGAAGCATCCCTTTTGAGCGCTACAGCAAGATCACCTTTGGGCTGAACGTTAAAGTCGCCAATGAGATCGGCCTAACCATACCTCCAGACCTGCTGGAGAGAGCCACCAAGATATATGGAATGAAAGGCCTAGAAAAAGAGGAAAAGCCGCGTATCGGAGTCATCCAGTTTGCCATGGAGCCGAATGTCGTGCTCTGCAAGGAAGGACTTCTCCAGGCCTTGGCTGAACACGGTTATCTGGACCAGAAAAACATCGAGATAATCTATAAGAACGCCAATGCCGATTTCGCCATGATCAATTCCATCATCCAGGATTTTATCCGGAGGGATGTGGATATCATCGTTCCCCTTTCGACACCGTGTACCCAGTCTGCGCTGCAATTCGCCGGCGGAAAGAAGGATATCGCTGTTGTCTTTTCCTACATTTTCGATCCCTACCGGATCGGGGCTGCCCGGACGCCGACCGATCATCCAGCGAACATTACCGGAGTGGCCTGTTTTCCTCCGATAGAAGAGATGCTCGACCTGATCAAGGAGATGTTCCCGGAGAGAAAAAGAGTCGGGATCGTCTGGAACAGCTCGGAAGCCAATTCCGAGTCTGTGCTGGTCAAAGTCCGGGCCCACGCGTCAAGGATCGGCCTGGAGATCCTTGAAGCCACGGTCGCCAGCCCGGCTGAGGTGCTTGAGGCATCCCGGTCCCTGGCGATCAAAGGCGCCCAGGTCTTTCTCAATTCCGGAGACAACACGCTCAACGTCAGCTTCGACAGTTTTACCAAGGTAGCCTGGGACAACGGGATTCCTGTTTTTTCGGTTGACTCCGAGTTCGTGGAGCAGGGGGCTCTGGTTTCCCTGGGGCCGGATTACCGCCAGACCGGTTATGAGAGCGGAGAGTATCTGGCTCAAGTCCTGGACGGGAAAAGCCCGGAAGAAATTCCCGTAGGGCAGACCGAAAAAGTCATCCTTCACATCAACCTGGACAATGCCCGGAAATTGGGGATCAAGATTGCTGAGAGGATCATCAGCCGAGCAGATAAGATAATCGACAGAGAAAATGCACCTGCGGTTCCCAAAAAGACCCGGGAAACAAAAACGGCTGACAAAAAGAAACTGGCTCTGTTCCTTTTCAGTGAGAACTTCCCGATCAATATCTGTGGGGATGGCGTTGTGGATGAGCTGAGGGAAAGCGGGACCTTGGAGAAGCACAATATCAAAGTGGACCGTATGAACGCCCAGAATGAATTCCACATGGCCCAGTCCGTTGCCCAGAATATAGTCCGTCAGAAGTATGATTATATCATCACTTTAGCCACACCGGCTCTTCAGGTTACTGCCAATATCAATAAGAAGATACCGCATATCTTCGGCTGTGTGAGCGATCCCTACCGGATGGGTGTAGCTAAAAATCCTCGCGACCATCTTCCCAATATCACGGGAGTGGCCTCGCTCCAGCCGGTGGACCTGACTGTAGAGGTCATGAGGGAGCTGTTTCCCGAGGCAAAGAAAATAGGCATCATCTGGAACCCGGCAGAAGCCTGCTCGGAAACCTGCACTTACAAAGCCCGGGAGGCGGCCCGAAAATATGGTTTTGACCTGCTCGAAGCGAACGTCACCAGTTCGAGCGAGGTGATCGAGGCCCTCAGGATGCTTCTCAGCAGAAGAATCGACCTTTTCTTAACTTCCGGCGATAACACGGTGAACGCAGCAGTGGAATCTGTCGCTGAAATCTTGAGGCAGAACGAGATACCCTATTTCACCAATGGCCCTTCCGATATCGAGAGAGGGTCATTCATCTCGATCGGAGCCGACTACTACGAGGTGGGCCGGGAGACGGCGCGTATGGCTATTCGGGTGATAGAGGAAAAAAAACCAAGGAATGTCCCCATTAATGATTATCTCCCGGAGAAGATTCATGTGAACCTTTCTCTGGCCAAGTTGTATGGTATCGAGATTCCGGAGAAGTTTTTAAAGAAGGCGGCTGATATCAAGAGGTGAGCCATGCTCAAACTGACTAATGTCCATAAAACATTCAATCCCGGGTCCATAAACGAGGTTTATGCCCTCAGGGGCGTGAGCCTGGAGATTACGGAGGGAGAATTCGTCACCCTTATCGGTACCAATGGTTCGGGTAAATCCACCCTGTTGAACGCGGCAGCCGGGACTTTTCTCCCCGATTCGGGCAAAGTGGAGATTGCCGGCAGGGATGTCACGTGGAAGAGAGATTTTCAAAGAGCCAAATACATTTCGCGGGTTTTTCAGAATCCCTTCATGGGAACAGCGCCGGATATGACCATTGCCGAGAACCTTCATATGGCCTTCATGAGAGGCGGCAGGGGATACCCCAGAATCGGCCTCACTTCTGAACGGCTGAAAATTTACAGAGAGGAAGTGAAATCCCTGGAGATGCAGCTTGAGGACAGGCTGGATACGGTCATCGGCTCCCTTTCCGGAGGCCAGCGACAGGCAGTTACCCTTCTGATGGCAGTAATCACCAGGCCCAAACTCCTTCTGCTGGATGAGCATACAGCTGCGCTTGACCCGAAATCAGCCGCTCAGGTTATCAAGCTGACGCGGAGGTTCATCGAGCAGCAGACCATTCCGACTCTTATGGTGACCCACAGTATGCAGCAGGCTCTCGAGCTTGGCAACCGGGCCATCATGATGCATCAGGGGCAGATCATCGATGATATTTCCGAAAAAGAGAAAAGACTGCATACGGTCGATGACTTGCTGGATAAATTCGCTGAACTGCGGAAGGCTGAACGACTGACAGATGATATGCTTGAAGAGCTTAGGCGGGAATATATCTAACCTGAATTATTCATAAAATCTGCCGACACCATATTCATATCAACCTTGAGGAATACTATTTTATTATATGTCGGCATCTTTTCCCCTTCGGGCGAGCCGATCTGACGACCTGCTGTTTAGAAAAATTGTCATCGCGAGCAGAGCGTGGCGATCTCATTCTGTTACGTTAAAAGCATGAGATTGCCGCGTCGCTTCGCTCCTCGCAACGGAGCCTGCGGCAACCTCGACTCGTGAATAAATCAGGTGCCCTGAATTATTCAGGCTAGTTATTCTGGATTTTCTTTTTCATTATGAAAATATTCTTATCCTGATCCCTTTTGTACTCCAGCTTATCGGTCAGATTCCGGACAAAAAACAGGCCCAGACCTCCAGGCTCCCTTTCTTTAAGCGGTTTGTTTATATCAGGCTCAGGAACCTCAAGGGGATTGAAGGGGATGCCGTCGTCTTCTACTCTGAGCTCCAGCTGGGCGCCTTCCAATTCCAGGTGGATATTTATGTGGTGTTCATTATTGTCTTTGTAACCGTAGGAAATGATATTGTTGACGATTTCCTCCAGAGCCAGGTTGATATCGAAAATATCCTTATCCGATAAACTGTTTTCTTTGCCGAACTGCATGACCGCACTGGCTAATTTCTCGATTTCTGCGAGATTGTTACTTAGAGTTATAAGCATTTTATTCATTTGATTCATAAGGTTGGTATTTGGCTCTCGTGTTTATGGAGAGCTGTCATCGTTTCGGGCATTCGCTTGAATGGAAGGGCTTTCTTCAAATAAGAAGAGCAGCTAAATATTGAATATCTTATCAAATCCTCCCAGGACAAAGACGTTTTTGACCGCCGGCTGAAGATTCAAGAGACTCATCTTATTCCCAGTCTGGTCCAGCTGCTTGTGTATCCTGAGAAAGAACGACAGGCCAGCGGAGCTGATGTAAGTCAGGTCTTTGAGGTCGAACGAGATATCTTTTTCCCAATCGAGAAAGGTCTCGCGAATCTGCTCGACTGTGTAGGAATCCAAGCGGCCCTTGAGATAGACAAAATCACCCTCGATCGTATACTCCAACGGCTGGGGCCCTGCTTTTTTGTCTTGTTCTGAAAGGGGAAGAACAGCGTAGAACATATCATCGGTGCTTTCCAGGATGACGACCTTTTTTTCAGGAGGGATGCTGAATCCTTCATCCATGAGGACTTCGCGGGGCTCCCGGATCAAACGTTTCCGGAAATCAAAATCAAGGGTTGCCCTCTGGATGATTTTTTGAAGTTTCTCTTTGCTCATATCTAACCTTTAACACGTATTTGGAGATAAAAAAAACACGGCATTCTCGTTCGCAGCTCTAAGGATTCTTATCCCCCACATAAGGAGGAATGGGAATGAATATCGTATCCTGTGTTTCTTCGACGAATTTGACGGTGAATCCTTTGGGCAGCTTGAATCCTTGTTGGGCCAGAGTTTCCACGGGTGAGCTTAAGAGTTTTTTCCTGAAATTCAAATTTTTTTGGGCCTTGGCTAGAATCTTCTGGAAGATTTCCTGTGATTTCGGTTTAGGAATGTTTGTCCGTCCAAATTCTGAATAATAGTCTCCGAGAACCTCTGAAACGGTTTTCCACAGATCCATGGCTTTTCTCCGCGTTCATTATAATGAATGTCCCGTGCTAAGTCTATTGTTAACGTAATAAATGTTTTCCCGTTGTCATGGCAAGCCCGAAGGACGCGGCAATCTTTTTACTATGGCGTCATTGTCGGTGCAAGCCGGCAGTTTTATAGGGAAAAAACAAATTTAATTTTACGAGATTGCTTCGCTTCGCTCGCAATGACATATTAATTAACACTTCTCTATTAGTTCAAAGGTAACAATCCCTGATTTCCGGAGGCAATGATGGAGCGAACGGTCGAAATGATGCGTTTGGCTGTCCATCGGATTTTGCTTCTTCCCTGACTGCCGTTTATTTTCATGGTCCCCTGCATGGTGTTGCCTTCCACGGTTCCTTCAAAATGCAGGCTTTCCGTGCGTCCTTTCAGTTTTCTCTCCAGGATGAACAGGAGCCTATTCCCTTTTATTTTCTCGTCGATGATGGATACAGGGATTGAGGAGCTGCCATCAGATGCTTCGCTTCTGAGGTGCTGGAACGACTGCTCCAGCTTCAGTGTAAACTCCTTAGTGCCTGAGACATCCGGAATGTCCAATTTCCAGGTCCCGGTCACATTTCCAGGAATGATCCAGAAGTATACATTGTGCAAATCCCAATAATCGGCTATGTTCGGGTCCCAGTAATCCAATACTTGCGGATCCTTGGTATCTCCCGTTTTCACTGAAGAGGAGGCATCAGGTTCCCATTCTCCCATACTGAATTCGTGAGAAACGACTCGCGTTCCCGGTCTCAGTTCCCGGAAAAGTTTCGGCCGCAAGCGGAGGTTGACCTCCGAGAGCAGATAAAGAGTCACCACCGTTGCCTCTCTGATATCCGCTTCGAAAAGGTCCATTTGAAGAAACTGGACTCTGTCTGTTACTCCTGCCTTGGCAGCGTTTTGTCGACTTTCCATGATGCGACGAGGGTCGATATCAATCCCCACGCCGCGGCAGCCGAATTGTTTGGCGGCCGTGATAACGATCCGTCCGTCCCCGCAACCAAGATCATAGAGGATGTCATTTTTACCCACTTGCGCCATTTTGAGCATTTCCGCCACGACTTTCTCCGGAGTGGGAACAAAAGGAACCTCAGGCTCTATTTGCTGGGCTGGAGCGCAGCTTAGAAAAATAATGGTCAATGCAGCTACAAGGCTGGTCCAGGATTTCTTTGTGTATCTCTTTCTCTTTTGCATGTGAGACGCTCCTTATCTGTCGGTATACACGGGATATTTTAAATCATTTTTTAGCGATAGAAAATGCAATATTTTCTTTTTGTTCCAGGGAAACAGGATTCGAAACATGAATGAGCCTGTTTCGCGTCATAGCGGAGAATCTTATATTATAGCTGAAAAAAAATAAAGTGATAAAATTGATCGACCCATGAATGATTTCGGTTATGCCATAGAGCGAGATTTGGCCGGCAGGTGTGAGACCAAGCTGTAGAAGAGAATCATTCCGGTGAATGGCTTCCGTCCTTGAATGCAGTATACTAGATGGTACGATGGTCGGAGTTGGATCAAAGGGGAAAGGAAATTCATTTTTTATTTTGTTTTTCTCTAAGCCCCATTTTTTATGGTATAAATTTAAGGACAGAAGGAGAATCAAAATGGCGCATTTGAAGAGTAGTATTTTTCGAAAGACCTTAATTCCTGTCATCCTCCTCGGCTGTCTGCTTTCTTTGAGCTGTCAGAAACAGGCAGAAGAGATCGGCCCCTCCCCGGATTATAAGGGAATCTCGGGCGAGCTGGAGAGGTGCATTCAGCATGAGATGGAAGACAAGGACCTGCCCGCACTTTCCATTGTCCTGGTGGATGACCAACAGACAGTCTGGGCCCGGGCATTCGGTCAATCCGATCCTGAGCGCAAAAAGCCTGCCACGATAGAGACGCTTTTTCGCATCGGTTCGGTATCCAAACTGTTCACGGATATCGCCATCATGCAGATGGTGGAAAGAGGAGCGCTTGACCTGGACGAGCCCGTGACCGAATATATCCCGGAATTCCAGCCGAAAAATCCTTTTGGAACGCCCATAAACCTGCGGCAGCTTATGTCGCACCGCTCCGGGCTTTTAAGGGAGCCGCCCGCCGGAAATTATTTCGAGACCAGCGAGCCGTCACTTGCCGACACTGTGCTCAGCCTTAATCAAACCGAGCTTATCCACGAGCCTGAAACCCGGACAAAATATTCGAATGCAGGTATTGCGGTTGTGGGGTATGTCCTGGAAAAGACCCAGGGCAAGCCCTTTGCTGAATATATGAAAGAGGCTGTGCTCGAACCCATGGGGCTTGAGCGGAGCTCTTTTGCGCCGGAGCCTGGATTGGTCAAGGACCTGGCCAAGGCCTACATGTGGACACTGGACGGCGATATGTTCGTGGCTCCGACTTTCGAAATAGGGATGAGTCCTGCAGGCTGCATGTATTCGACTGTGACCGACCTGTCCCGGTTCATCAGTGTCCTTATAGACCGCGGAAAGGGAGTCAGAGGTCCTGTTATTCAGCCTGAAACTCTGGAAAAAATGTGGACTCCCCAGTATGCCGAGCCTGGACAGAAAGAGGGATTCGGATTGGGTTTTCATGTTTCAGAGATCGACGGGCAGCGGTGTGTTAGCCATGACGGTGCCATCTACGGCTTTGCGACTTCGCTCAATGTCCTGCCAGAAGCTAAGCTGGGAGTGAGTGTTGTGACTACGCTGGATGGAGCCAACTCGGTCACCGAACGCCTGGCTCAGCGCGCACTGAAGCTTATGCTGGACATGAAAGCGGGAAAGGCGCTGGAGCCGATGGAACTGACACAGCCAATCCCACCTGAGATGATTTCTCAGCTCGAAGGTTATTATACAAGCGGGAAGTCCTCTGTTGAGCTCATCGAGAGGGAAGGAGAACTGTTCCTCTTGACCGGTACCGGCCTTCATGCGTTGCGGATGCTCGGTGAAAGAGTGGTCCTGGATGCTGCCCGCGGATACACCGAGTCTCTGTCCATTGAGGAAGGCCAGGTCAAGATCGGAAGCCGGGATTACACAAGGAGCGAGGCCTTGAAGCCGGAGCCTGTTCCCGAGCGCTGGAAGGGGCTTATCGGTGAGTACGGATGGGATCATAACATCCTCTATGTCCTGGAGAGAGGGGGGCAATTGTACACTCTGATCGAATGGTTTTTTCTCTACCCATTGACAGAAGAGAGCCCGGATGTGTTTGCCTTCCCTGATTTCGGCCTCTATCCCGGAGAAAAAATGGTCTTTAGCCGGGATGGATCGGGAACAGCGACTGAAGTCAGGGCGTCGGGAGTAGTGTTTAAGCGAAGAGCAGATGAGGTTGAGGAAGGAGCGGATTTTTTCATCACCCCTGTCCGGCCGATCCCTGAGCTGAGGACCGCAGCGCTTAAAGCCCAACCTCCTGAGGAGATAGGCGATTTTCTTCAACCTGACCTGGTGGACCTGGAGACTTTCGACCCGACCATCAAGCTGGACATTATCTATGCGACATCCGACAATTTTCTCAGGACACCTTTCTACGAGAAGCCAAAAGCATTTCTGCAGAGGCCGGCAGCCGAGGCATTGATCAGGGTACAGGGCAAGCTGCGCGAGAAGGGCTACGGACTCCTGGTGACCGATGCCTACCGGCCCTGGTATGTGACAAAAATGTTCTGGGATGCCACCCCAAAGGACAAGAAGATCTTTGTCGCTGACCCGTCCAGAGGTTCGCGTCATAACAGAGGCTGCGCTGTGGATGTGACGCTGTACAGCCTGGCAACCGGCCAGCCGGTGCAGATGGTGAGCGGAATCGATGAGATGACCGCAAAATCCAAGGCGTATTATATGGGTGGAGCGGCTCTTCAGCGTTGGCACCGGGACCTGCTCATCCAGACTATGAAGTCCGAAGGGTTCACCGTTTATACCTTTGAGTGGTGGCACTTTGACTTCAAAGGCTGGGAAAAGTATCCCATCCTGAACCTGTCTTTTGACGAGCTCATGAAATAAATGTGAGGTCCCTTTCTGTACTGATTGTGATTTTTAAGTAAAAAAAGGGGCCAGGCCCCTTTTTATATTTCTGTTCAGCTGAAATCAAAAGGCGGGCTCATCGAGAGCCCCACTTCAATCCAAAATACGCTTTTAATGAGGCTGAGCCGTGAGTCAGCCCTCACAACTGCCAGACGCAAAAATTCGTCTTCATTTAATGCGCTTTCTTGAACAGGTAGACGCTTCTTTTTCTCCCCACAAAGGTGAAGAATCCTCCTTGAGCCAATGACATGGCTTTAATGCCTCTGACAGCAATGATACCGCCGTCTTTCAACATTCTGGCCAGTTCTGGGAGGACTGTATTCAAAGGGAGGTGAGGGAGAACACTGAAGAGCAGGATTTCGTCTATGCTCTCATCGGCTAAGCCCGTATCGGCTGCATCCGCGATTCTTACCTCGACGTTCGACAGGCCCGAGTCTTTGACCTTTTTGCTGGTCACCTCTACAGCCTGGGGATCGATATCGATAGCGTGAATGCGGCCATCGTCGCCCACCAATTGTCCTGCGGCGACCGTAAAATACCCCGGACCGCAGCCAACCTCCAGTACCTGGTCTCCAGGTTTAAGTCCAGCCGCTTTCAGGGTTCTGAAGGGGGGATCGAACAGTCGGCGCAGCGAATTGTCGTGGATTGCAGCCATGGTCTTGAAGCTGAATTCGCTCGTTCTCTCTCTGTGATGCCTATCTTTATCCATGAAGCAGCATCCCAATAAGAGAGCTGCTGAAAAAACTAAGAATCCTTTTAACATTTTCTTCCTCCTTATCATTGAGACGCAATGGATACGCTTTTATTGCCTGGAAATTTCAAAAGAAAAATTGGGGATAAAGAAATTGGGGACAGTCCCCAATTTCCCTTCAGTTGGAGGGATTGGCTTGGCTAATCCTTGGCCATAGCCTGTTTTTTGAGGTCGGGAGACAATTTCTCTATAGCGTATCTTAAGGCCGTTCGGGGCATGATTTTTTTATGTTTCATCACATATTCAAATACCCTGTTTGGATCGCGGTCGCTGGCGACCTTCAGCATCCAGCCATAGCCTTTCTGGACCATATCATCCTTGTCCAGGAGGAGAATATCGGCGATTTCGAATACCGGTTCGAGAGGCTTGTTCTTTCTGATGGAGTAGATCAAGACCACAGCCGAAGCCCGTCTGAGCCACCTGTTTTTGGACACAGCCCATTTTTTGAGGCGCGGAAAGTATTCTGGAAATTGGCAGATGAAATGCCCGAGAGCTCTCCCGCAGAGGCTGTCGCAGGCTGCCCAGTTCGTCACATATTTTTTGAGCCATGATTCCAGGACAGCGAAGTCTTTTTTTTCGAATGTTTTTCTCAAACGAAAAGCCCAATCAAAAGCGATTCCCAGCTCTTCGAGATAGCCGGATTCCAATAATTTCTCGCAAAGACCGAATATCTCCTGTTTGGGCCTGTCTTTTATGGCTGAAAAATATTTTCGGGTGATTTCTCTGAACAGAGTGGTTTTAACCCCAAGCAGCTTGACTTTTTGATCGGGTTTGATGAACCTGCGAACAGAATTCCGGTATTCTTCGTCTACTTTTTCCAGGAGTTCTTTTCTTATTTCTTGGAGGATCCTGTTTTTTTCAGACATGTTCATGCTTCTTCTTTATTCAGGTAAAAATTGGGGACAGTCCCCAATTTCTGGAATTCGAACGGGAGTATACTTCGTTGTTTTGACGCAAGAGTTTTAGATATCTTTTTGATCATGGGATTGCTTATACCAGACCAAAAGACCGAAAGCAAGGATTCACAAAAGAAGTCGCATCTCAACGTTCGACATTTAAGAGTGGGGACTATGAAAATTGAAAAATTGGGGACAGTCCCCAATTTTCATGAGAATTTTAGAATTTTTATTGACAGGCATGCTTGTCGTCATAAAATAGGAGCCATGAAGAATACGGATGGAGGAGGGAATCATGGATGATTCGATGCCGTTTGCAAAACGATGGGTGATCACCGGGATAATCTGCGGTATGTGTGCGGGAGTCTCTTACGCTGTTTCGGTTGCTGTTTCGCTGCCGCCACAAATCGCCTATCCTGTATTCTGGGCGTTTGGCCCGCTGTTGTGCGCCAGTGCCCCTGGTTTCTACTACTTTGTAAAACATCACCGGAAGACCATCCCGCTTCAAATCGGGACGCTGTTTTTGATTATCGCCGGGGCCACGGTCACGATGATGGGCACAATGCAGGCTGCCGTTCGGGCCTTATTTCGGTCTGTTTCCCTGGA
>JGI24422J19971_10000917_pt1 | contig 17352 bp, 17 predicted proteins | sample DeeMarSWOR152_54_FD_19971 | JGI IMG/M metagenome (IMG submission 19971) | reverse complement strand
CGTAATCAATGCCTTAGCCAACTTCTCCGCAGTCTCAGCCACAGTCTCACCCTTAATCACAACCCTCTTACGCTCCACCTTAGGCGCCAAAACAGACACAATCTTAATAGCTGAGCCTGCCTCACCCACTTTCTCCTTCTGAACGTTAAGGTCAGCTGCATTCCACACAACAACCTCCTTCTTCGACGCCTTCATAATAGACATCAACGACGGAATACGAGGCTCATTCAACTCCTTCGTCACAGTCAACAAAGCCGGCGTCTTCACCCTAACAGTCTCAAAACTATCCTCAAGATTCCGCTCAACCGTAACAGAGTCGCCTTCCAACATTAACTTCTTAACATACATAACCACAGGAATTCCCAACCTGTCAGCCAAGCGCGGACCCACCTGAGCAGAAAAACTGTCAACCGACGCCTCACCACACAAAACAAGATCAAAAGCACCAATCTTCTTCACAGCCTCAGCCAACACATAACTAGTCGCCATGGTATCACCACCTTCAAAAACAGGATCACTCACCACGTAAGCCTTGTCGGCACCCATAGCCAACGCCTCCCGAACAGTAGTCTTTGCATCCTCAGGCCCAAGAGTCAACGTGACAACCTCGCCACCCAACTTCTCCTTCAATCGTACAGCCTCCTCCAACGCATTCTTATCAAAATCACTAATCTTCTTAGGCGCATCAACAGTAATCAAACGCCGAGTAGCCGTATCCACCTTAATCTGAGAAACATCCAACGCTTGCTTCACGCAAACGACGATCCTAACCATACAGCGAATTCCCCTGAATTAGACTCTAACCATCCATCAAACCATTCATAAATCTTTCCCAAACCAACAGCAAACCTATAAAACCACACAAGAAACCATATTGATCACCCAACAACCCCCAAGGAATACGCAACGATGGAATTCCTCCAAGCCATAGTCAACCCCTGGTATGAATCCCTAAAAGACCCAGCAGAATCCCAACAAAGCGCACTCTCTGATCTGCTCAAACAATACGCGAAAACACAATACGGAACCAACCACGGCGCAGACACGGTTCAGACTGCCGAAGAATTCAGACAACGATTCCCAACAATCAACTACAAAGCACTCAAACCGTACTTCGAAACGGTCAGAAACAGCGACTATCGTGTCATCCTGCCTGAGCCACCGTTAACATGGGTCATGACCCGAGGCTCAACCGGACAAGCAAAGATACTGCCCGCAACAAAAACCCATCTAGAACTAATCTTCTCTTGCGGAGCCAGAGCCTTCGTCAACCACATAATCAGGAAAGAGGACACAGCAATGCTAACGGGCAGAATCCTGAACTTAAACTTTCCATCAACCGTGGCGACACTAGACTCTTCAGAACAGGCTCTCACTTACGGCTACAGCTCCGGAACCTACGCCAAACTCAATCCCATGCTCAATCAAGCCAGCTTGTTACCAAAGCAAGAGGACATTGACGCCCTTGGCCCTGGCATCACCAAGCCCGACTGGGAACGAAGATTCGAACTAGTCTATCAAAAGGCTTTGAACCAAAACGTCACGGCAACCATGGGTGTCACACCTGTCATTCTTTCTTGGGCAAGGTATGTGAAGCGAAAGCATGGAAAGAAGCCGCGGGAACTGTGGAACTTCCGCGCCTTATTTTGTACAAGTGTGAGGAAAATCCAGTTCCGATATGCGCCTATATTGAGGAAATATTTCGGTAAAGTGCCTATTGTGGAAATATACAGCGCAACTGAGGGGGTTTTTGCCCAGCAGCTCGACGACTTACCATACGTTTCACCCAACTACGACAAATACTTCCTTGAAGCGGAGACAGGCAAAGGAACAAAAATGCTGCATGAACTGAAAAAGGGCGAGTGGGGCAGACTCATAATCTCTTCTTGCATGTTTCCCAGATACGACATCGGTGACATGATCGAATCAATGGGAAAAAACTACTTCCGCATCTTCGGGAGACGAAGCTTCCTAACACTTGCAGAGCACAGACTGTATCGCTTGTTGTGGGGCTGGCTAATCTAAGCTGGCGGATGCCTTCTCGTCGCCATCATCGCTCCGTAAACTGCTGCCAGAATGATAACAACGCCTATTACAACAAAGAAGTACGCCCAAACAATTCCTTCCGGCACGTTAAGATACGTCCTCACATAGAACAACAAGCCTATCACAACGAGAATCACACCACCAACAAGTGGTCCGATAGGTCCAAAAGCCCGCTTCTCATGCTTCTCACCCTTTTCCGCCTTCTCACCCTTCTCACGTTTCTCTCCTTTCTCACCTTTCTCCTGCTTCTCCTCACGCATTGGCTGCGGGGCTGGAGCAGGCGCAGGTGCAGGCGCTGCGACTGGTGGAGGCACCACTTTAAGAGACGCGCCGCAGTTTGGACAGAAACTCATTGCCTCTGTGACTTTCGCACCACATTTGGAACAGTTTGGCATGCTTCACACCACGTTTAACTTGCTTTTCTATTTGAACGAGACAGTATATAAGATGTATATACATCTCACATTAAGACTGTCTTTCCGCGCACATTCCGGCTGCCAGCTTTCAAATGGCGCGACCTGTTTCTAGGAGAGCTTGAATGGATTTCATGATGGCCTCAAAGAAAACCTTATATTTGGACTGTGTTTTCTAGTGTTCGAAACGTTTGGGAGGAGTAAATTAGAAATTGTCAACTGAATTAGCTGGCACACCCGTTCTCATACTAAGAGAAGGTGCATCTCGTTCAAGAGGCAGAGAAGCGCAACACGCAAACATTATGGCAGCCAAAATCGTAGCTGAATCGGTGAAAAGCGCTCTAGGACCCAAAGGCATGGACAAAATGCTCGTCGATAGTTTCGGCGACGTCACAATAACCAGCGACGGAAGAACAATTCTCAGCGAAATGGACATTCAACATCCAGCAGCCAAAATGATGGTCGAAGTATCCAAGACGCAAGACGACGAAGTTGGAGACGGCACAACAAGCGCAGTAATCATTGCGGGCGAACTTTTGAGCAAGGCTGAAGATCTCATCGACAAAAACGTTCATCCCACAGTCATCATCGACGGCTACCGAAAAGCAGCCGAAAAAGCCCTTGAAATTCTGGAAAAAGTCGCAATACCAGTCAAATCCAACGACCGACAGTGGCTCAAGAGAGTAGCAATAACATCTATGGCAAGCAAGCTTGTGGCTGATCACAAGGAGCAACTGGCGGATATTGCCTCGCAAGCAGTTCTGCACGTTGCCGAAAAAGCTGATAAAGAGTACAAAGTCGACATCGACGACATAATGGTGGAGAAAAAACCGGGCGAATCATTGACTGAAACAAAACTCATCAACGGAATAGTCGTAGACAAGGAAGTAGTTCACCCAGGCATGCCGAAACGCGTTGAAAAAGCCAAGATTGCTCTACTTGACACTGCTCTGGAAATCGAGAAAACCGAATTCGACGCCAAAATCAACATAGAAAGCCCAGAACAAATGGAAGCATTCCTACAGCAAGAAGAAGCCATGCTGAAAGAGATGGTTGAGAAAATCGCAAAGACAGGCGCAAACGTCATCATCGCCCAAAAAGGCATCGACGACCTTGCCCAGCACTTCCTCGCAAGAAAACAGATTCTGGCTGCAAGGCGAGTCAAGAAATCTGACATGGAAAAACTCTCGAAAGCAACTGGAGGGAAAATAATCACGAACCTGGACGACGTATCAGGAAAAGACTTAGGCTATGCTGAGCTGGTAGAAGAACGCAAAATCGGCGACGACAAAATGACATTCATAGAAGGCTGCAAAAATCCAAAATCAGTCGCCGTCCTCATACGAGGCGGAACTGAAAGGATTGTTGCCGAGGCTGAGAGATCTATACACGACGCCTTGTGCGTGGGCAGAGATGTTGTCAGGGAGCCCAAGATTGTGGCAGGAGGAGGCTCACCTGAACTAGAGGTTGCACGAGCATTGCGAGAGTATGCGCAAACTCTTCCGGGAAGAGAACAGCTAGCTGTTTCCTCTTACGCTGAAGCATTAGAAATCGTACCTTTGACGCTTTCAGAAAACGCTGGCCTAGATCCAATAGACATCATATCAGAGCTACGAGCCCGTCACGAAAAGGGTGAACAATGGGCTGGAGTTGATGTTCTAGAAGGCAAAGCACGAAACATGGAAAAAGTAGGCGTCTTCGAGCCCTTAGCCGTCAAGAAGCAGATAGTTAAGTCGGCAACTGAAGCTTCCACAATGATACTAAAAATCGACGACGTAATCGCTTCTGGAAAGATGAAGGCGCCGGCAATGCCTCCTAAGGGTCCCCCAGGTGGCATGGGCATGGGTCCCGCAGGTGCTGGAGAGTTCTAGTATCAACTCCGACGAAAAGAAAATCTGGGTCGGTCCGCCTAAGCTAACAAGATTTGAGAGAGCTCGCATAGTGGGAGCTAGAGCCCTTCAAATTGCCATGGGCGCTCCCATCTTGGTCGAGCCTTCCGAAAGCCTAGCCAACCCAATTGACATAGCCATAAAGGAGCTAGAGATGGGCATCCTTCCCATGACCATTCGTCGAACACTGCCTGACGGAACACATCAGGACATTCCCCTCAAATGGTTGCTGCAATCATAAAGCCAAATCCACTCCATTCTTTTCGGAGAAGAAATGGTTTTGGAGCGTAAAGACGAACTGAGCACTTGGCGTACAGCCGCGTTAGTCATGATCATATTAGCAGCGTTTGTATTCGTCCTTCAACGCTTTGTCGTTCAGTTCTTCTCTGATGTCATTTTCGAAATCTGCATCTTCTACGTTCCAGCAATTGCATCGGCAATTTTTTATCTGTACCTCAGACGAAAACTGTAGCTTGAAGCATCAGGTCCTCAGCGTCTTTTTGGCTTCGTCCAAGGTCTTGTCTATCCTTTTCCAATGAGCACCACGCCAATATATCTGACTGCAGTTCTGGCACCGCCAAAACTCGTTGTAGTTAGAAGAAGTCGTCAACGGGATTTCGTCTGCAATACTACTCTTCGGAACTAGCTTGATCTTGCCATTGCATTTAGGGCAACGGGAAGCTCTCACGTCAACTTCAAGTGGGAACCTGAACCTTTTCGCCAAGCTTGAGAGATTTGCGGTCTGATCTGGGCTTTCGACGAGGAAAGCTTCAGCACCTTTGGCTATTGCCTGTTTGTAGAGTTCAAGATCACGTGTCAGCAAGACTCTATTCTCTTTCTTTGTTTTCTGCACAAGCTCTTTGTCGTCCATCGAACCCGTGTATTCAACATCGTGTCCCAAAATACGAAGCCAACGTGTCAGCTTGCCGAGCATGCCGTCGGTTATGAATCTCAGCGGGTTTTCCCTCGTTTCAAGATGCCTTTCGAGCAATGGCTTGAAGATGACCTGCTAGTGCCAATGCATCAGGTCTTTCGCATAAAGCAAGCTCAAGCTGAGTTATCTTGTCGAGCAAGTCTTCTGGACATTGCTTCTTCAAATAGACTTCCTCAGTCATTCGTAGAGGCATTGTTACTCCTTTGCCTATGATTTTCTCTACTTCGAAGCCATTTGCTTCGAGCAGGTTACTGAATTCATCTGGTGTCCAAGTGTGGATTCTGACTTTGCCGCTCTTGGTCATTGTGTCATATCTTCTGCGATGTAGGATCTCATGTACTTCATCGAGTTTTTCCAGTTGAGGGATTTCCTTGACTGGTAAGTGCATTAGCAGTTGCACATAGAGATTCTGTGCTGAGATAATTAGGGGAGATTTTTCTTTCAAGACTCGAGCAAACTCTTTGACTGTGAGGGCTGGTGCTTCTAGGGCAAATAGGGTGTGTTCACACAGAACTAGGTTGTAGGTTTCATCTTCATCTTTCAGTTTCTGGATGTCTCCTTTTTCTATTGTAATGCGACGCTGAAGCCCTTCTTTCCGCACTTTTTCTCTTGCGATTCTAAGCATTCCTTCAGAACTATCCAGCAAAACGACTCTGCAACCCTTCCGCGCCATTCGTACGGCCCATCTTCCGGTCCCGCCGCCTGCATCCAGAACTAGCGCTTCAGAGGATGAAGGAACGTACGGCTCTAGGTACCTCCAAGTGATGACATCATAGATTCTGAAATACACAATATCGAATATATTGTCGTACGTCGACGACATTTCATCGTAATATGATTCTGCTTCCGTCATCTTGACTAGGCTCCTCCTCTGAGAATTCGGCCACTGCCCTGTTTGGCCACAATTTCGCCTCCGTCCATTACAAGCTGCCCATTCACAAACGTTTGGACCGGTAGACCTCTAACCTTCCAACCATGGAACGGGGAAAACTTGGCTTTTGAGTAGAACTTTGATGCGTCAATTGCGGTGTCCTTTTTGAGGTCGACAACTGTGATGTCGGCAAATGAACCTTCGCTAAGGTTTCCGCGGCCTTTAATATGGTATATTTCAGCAGGTCTTTCGCATGCTAGACTAACTAGCTGCCGTAGCATCAGGCGTTTCTTTTGTACTTGTGTGAGCAGAAGTGGCAACATAGTTTCTAAGCCTACTATGCCTGGCTTCGCATCCCAGACAGAGTCATCATTTTTCTCGTTCCATGAATGAGGGGCATGGTCGGAAGCTATAGTGTCTACCAAGCCTTTCTGCAGATTCTTCCAGAGGAAAGCTACATCACTGCGCTTCCTCAGAGGTGGAACACATGAAGCTAGTGTGCTGTGTTTCTTCAGATGCTGAGTTGTCAGGAGCAAGTGATGCGGGGTAACCTCGCATGTTACGCGATGACCAAGCTTCTTTGCCCTCAAGATTGGCTTCACCGCTTTCTCTGAGCTGACATGGCAGACATGTAAGTAAGCGCCGGATAATCTAGAGAATTCGGTCGCTCTTTTCACTGCTTTTTCTTCAGCACTGGTACTGTGAGCTTCTATGAATGCTGCCAAATCATTCTGTCCGCGCTCCATGAGGTTTCTTTGAGCCTGTCTGATCATCCTGCGGTCTTCCGCGTGTACTGCAATGGGCAATCTGGTCTGGCGAGTAGCCTTGAAGGCTCTCAGCAATGCTCCGTTGTCCTCTATGTTGACTCCTCCGATTTGCTCTAGAAGGTACAATTTGAAGCCTACAGCGCCTGTGTTTACGATTCGAGGAATATCATGCAATTGTGATGGAAAGGCTGAGTTGAAAGCCACGTTCACGAGTATGCTGGGTCTAGCGAGTCGCATACGTTCCTTTAAGGTTTGGGCGCTCATTGTCGTTGGTTGGTTGTTCGGCATATCTACAACTGTTGTGATGCCACCGGCGGCAGCCGCGCTTGTTCCGCTGGTGAAATCCTCTTTGTACGAAAGTTGTTGATCTCTGAGGTGGACGTGAGAGTCGACGAGGCCTGGCAAGGCGATGTTGCCTTTCAGATCAATTTGTGTTGTCGCTTTTGGAATGTTCGTCTTCTTTGCTATCTTGACTATTCTGTCTTTGTCTATGGCTATGCCTGCTTCGATCAAGCCTTTTTGTGTGTAGACTTTGGTGTTGTAGAGAACGAGGTCAACGAGCAAATGCGCTGCTCCTTCGGATAGTAGGTCTTCTTCTGGAAAATTGAAGGTGGTTTTTCCACTTAAGTCTAGTGATGACTGCGGTGGACAGAAAAAGAAAGGTGTGGAAAAGGCTACTTGTAGGGTATGAAGTCCTTTCCGAGTAGTTCTCTGCCAATGACGATTCGTTGGATGTTTAGGGCTCCTTCTGCGCCAATCACGTAGGACATTACTCCGCGCCAAGCCATGTCTAAGGGGCATTCCTGCGAGTAGCCGTAGGCTCCCATCCAGACCATCGCGTGTTCAGCGGCGCGCATTGCAAATGGTGGAATCTTCAGTTTGCAGGCTGAGATATATTTGACCACTTCGAGCGCTGACATTTTGCCCTTGTATCTTTCGTTGATCATCCAAGCTGTTCGGTATAGTAGTGCTCTGCTGGCTTCGAGTTCGGTCCAGTCGTCGGCTAGTTCGAATTGTATGCCTTCGAATTTGCCGATGGGTCGTCCGAATGCTTTTCGTTGTTTGATGTAGTCCATACCGATTTCGAGTACTCTTTGTGCCACGCCTACGCATACTGCTCCGATTAGTATTCGGGCGAGGTCGAATCCTTCCATGGTTGGGTAGAATCCTTCGCCTTCTGGGCTGAGTCGGTAGCTGTCTGGTATTTTGACGTTTTTCATGCTGAAGCCGCCGGTTGAGATGCCCATTCTGCCTACGTCGTCGAAGCGTTTGGTGACTTCCACGCCGGGCGCTTTGATTGGCAGGTAAAAGCCTGTTAAGCCTTTGTGCGGTGCTCCTGGAGGTGCCGGCGAGGTTCGGGCGGTTATCCAGTAGCCGCCGCCTAGTTTCTGGACTTCTTCTGTGCCGCTGATGTACATCTTTTCTCCGTTAACTATCCAGCTGTCGCCTTCCCTTTTGGCTGTGGATTTGAAGGCGGCTACATCTGAGCCTCCGCCGGATTCGGTTGTGCCTATGCCTATGAAGGCGTCGCCTTTGATTGCTGGTCTGATTACTGCGTTTCTGACTTCTTCTGTTGCGTGTTTGTCTACTACGTAGCCCCAGCTTGATTGTACGAGCCAGAATACTGGTACGGCGCAGCTGATGTCTGCGTAGCCTAGTTCTTCGGCTGCTATACATGCTGTTATCCAGTCGGCGCCTGAGCCTCCGTGTTCCTCTGGGGCGGTCATGATGAGTAGGCCTAGATCTGCCATTTCTTTGACTAGTCCGTCTGGCATCTGTGCTGTTTTGTCCATTTTTCTGACGGCTTCGAGGTTGAGTCGTTTCTGGCACCATTCGTGTACGGCTTTGCGGAATAGTTGTTGTTCTTCGGTGAAGCTGAAATCTATCATGGTTTTTTGTTCTCCTTTTTATGTTGAGGGAAGCTGTTTTTGTTGATGAGAGCATATAAGATTTGTCGATTGTAGGCGTTTGGCTGCGGGAAAGGTATTTCAAGAGAAGAAGGCGGCTTTTCTGTTTAGCCTTCTTCTGCCCGTGTTGAAGTGCGTTTTGCGGCTGAGGCTGTGTGGATGTCGTCGTAAGACTGTTTTTGGTGACATCACCGTCCAGCATTGTGGGAGCTGAGGGGCTGATTCATGCGTGTTGGTGTTGAGGTTGTCTTGAAAACACTAACATGTGCTGTATTGATGGTTCTGCGTGGTCTCTAGTTCTCTGCGTTCAATTGCTGGTATGAATCCAGATATGCGGCTGCGGTCAGTGGTGTGGACAGTTGTGGTTGAACATACAAGCGTAGGCTGTTTGTGCATCTTGAATGTTGACTTCAGGGATGGAGGAAGCGGGTTTCTGTTTCATATGTCGTTAACTTCGGCTTAGAAACAGTAATAATACCGAGGTGCTTTAGGTTTAGAAGTAGTAGTCTGCGCCGCTTGTACGATGACTACTACTTCTATGTTGAGCTGTGTGCGATTATGTCAGATTGTTCTCAGTGCGCACCAGGGAATAAAAGCAAGCAGAGACCAGTGATTATTATTCTGAGAGCCTTCCTTGCCTAAAACTCTCGCCTCTTCCAATTCATTTCCAACTATTATGCCTCAGTGCATAGAAATTATATATACACACATTTCTACGCGCGCCGACTATTGAAAGCCACGATTCTGAAAATCAGTAAGAGGGCACCAACTCATTTGCTTCTGCCACTTTCAGCCTTTCTGAAGAACAAAAGATACAGAGAACTAGCCACAAAGTAGGTAGCCGTCGTGAACAAAAAGGGTGTGTAAAAATCATTTCCCATCATTATCTTGCCTGAAATTGAAGCAGTTACAGCTCGCGGAATGTTGTCAGCCATTATCATTAAACCGCTGGTCGTGGAGCGTTCACTTCCGGTCACCGTCTCCATCTGAAACGTGGTGCCTATTGGCCCAGCCATGTTCATTAAAGCTCCGCGGACAAGGTAAGCACTTGTAGCTAGAGTTAAGTTCGGCGAAAGCGTCATGAGCATAATAAAAGGCATAGAAAAATACTGACACATTACCACAGCTTTGACCTTGCCTACCCTTTTTGACAATGCAGGTGCAGCAAGCGTGCCAATGCCCAGAGTTACGTTGCCTAATGCGAATATGATGCCAACATGTTCTGGGGTGGCGGCAAACTTGAGCTTGAAGAATATGCTGAAGAGAGGAACTATGAATCCTGCGCCGAAGCCTATGAGACTTGTCGGTACCATGAACTTGATTATCGTTAGCGGACTCTTGATGTTCTCTAAACTCAAGAGTGCCCCTGTTTTCTGTCTTGGTGCAGTTTCGCCTTCTTTTATGAATAGAATTGGAACCGTGACAACGAGAGCCAACACAACGGAGATTACTAGCGTGATGCGGTAACCAGTCGCTGACCCTGTATCCGCGCCGACTGGCAATCCTAGGGCTGCGTTGAAGGTGTCTGGCAATGCACCGCCTATGTAGCTGCCTATGACGCCCATGATTATCATTAAGGCCCAGCTTATGCTGAATAGGTATGTGCGTTCTTCAGGTTGACTATTTTCCATCATGAAAGGTGCTGAGGCGACCCAGCCTATTGTTCCTATGAAGCCGGTGGTAAGACTGGCGAGAAGCAAAACCGAGGAATGCAGGGCGACTATTTGTATGATGCTGGCAAAGATTGACGCTTGGCTGACAAGCATTGCTCTCTTAGTACCTATGCGTTCGCATAATAAGCCAGCTGGCAATGCTACTAGTCCTGTGGCAATGGCGCTGGCTGTAAACATGTTGCCGATGAAATCCGGTTGAAAGCCGACCTCACCTAGATTGAGGTACAGATAGAATATTACTCCCCAGATGCCGGAGCTCAGGCCCGTAAGCGTAGTTGCCATTAGGTAAAGACGAGCGTTGCGGCTAAATGAACGGATACGAAGGATGTAAGTCTTGACCTCTGAAACTATCTGCAATGTGTTTCACGGGTCGCAAGGGAATCCTAGCTTACGAAAAGATAGAAGATAAATGTCTTTTCTAGGCTCATGTTGACATGTATGCCACGCACAAAGGCGAGCTCTTTTTTTGGATTCTTGCTTTGATTTTAGTCGACATTTTTTAGCTCTTAACCGGTCTCCGTTTCATCTATTTGAACGTCCACACGCAAAGGAAGGAAACCGACCTTCTATGCAGTCAACCAAGTACACTCATGCGTGCGCACGTGCATAGTTTTCCAGAGGTGTTGTAGTTGTTCTAAACTTTGGAATTATATACTTCTGGGCTTCTTGTCTTGGTTGTGGTGGATTTGAGATTTAGTAGAAAATCAATCTCTTTGCTGGTTCTACTAACCGCCCTATCAACTTGGTTCACACTATATACTGTTGCAGCTTACAATGTTGCCCGCTATGTCACTGAAATGGATGGCATAATCTATTGGCCAGACTCAAGGGGCGGTTCGTTTTTTCCATGGCCGACAAGGCCATCAGGCTCTAGCCTTCCAGTGCTGATGCCCATAATCGACGAAGTTGACCTAGCGATTTACACACATCTAATCAAGTCTTGGATACTGGTGGGAATAACAGCATTGCTGTTGGTTGGCACGTTTCTATACATTTTGAGGTTAGCCATTCGAACTTCTCGTTCGCCAGCTTAACTCCATTGCACAGAACTTCGTCTTCTTCTTTCTGGTCTGCAGCACGTGCTTGCTTGATAGAACGAAACCATTTAAACATATGCTGTTGTAACTGAGATTCGGATAATCGAATTGAAAACACGAGATAATTGAAATTGACCGAATTGGCAACTCCTTGTCTGCTTTACTGCGGTTCCTGCCGTTACCACATGAATGAAGAATGCAGAGGATGCGGCAGTGAAGATAGACCAGATTGCCTAATATTCAAATGCTGCAGGGTGAACAAGGGACTTCGCTTTTGCACGGAATGCAACGATTTTCCTTGCGATGAACTCAAAAAGTCAGTCGGAGTTCATCCCAGTTGGCTGGAAGACCAAGCAAAACATTCCTTGAAACAGGACAAATGATTAGCGCGCTATTTTTTCGTATACTTTGGCTAGATCTCCTTTGTTTTGGGCTCTTTGACGGCAATCAGAACTAGGAGACAAACGCTGGTTCCCAGGGATACCGCAAGTAAGAATGGAGCTTGAGGAACGATGCCGTAAAGGAAGCCTCCCAACGCTGATGCTGGAACGCTTGCCAAAATGTTCAAGGTTATGATTGTTCCCATTATTCTGCCTCTCTTTTCACGTGGAATCATGTCCGCCAACAAGGCGCTGTAGGCTGGGAATAAGAGGCTTCCTCCAGCGGCAAAAGCTATGTTAGCTATTACTAGTTGAACGAAGCTTCGACTAAGAATGAAGAATATGCTTGCAGGAATATAGAAAACGTAAGCGAGTAGAATCGATTTTTTTCTTCCTATCATGTCAACGAGTTTGCCGAGGGGAAAGCCAAGTGCAAGCGTTGTGACGATCAACGCGGTGTTCGCCAGCCCCCATTCTATCTGATTTACTTTGACGACGTCGAACACGTAAAGTGCTGTAAACATGCGGAACATGGGCTCTTCAAAAGCGCTCAGCAAAAAGGCAATTGTAACGAATTTCAACGTTGTCGGAATGGTTTTCCAAGCTTCAGTTATTGCGCCTATTGAATCCCTGAAGGCATTCTTTATGTCGCCAAGATTGATTTGCTGGGGGTTCGCGATTGTTTCTTTGAGGAAAAAGAACCTGATGATTGCTGCTGCCATCATACAGAAGAAAACTACGGCGTAGACTATTCGCATGCCAGGAACCAGACTGTAATTCTGCACTAGAAAGCCAGCGATCGCGGGTGCGAATATTGTTGGAATGTTGGGGATTACGTTCGTTGCGGCGTAGCCCATTCCACGTTTCTCTGGTGGAACTGAATCTGCAAGTATGGCGTCAAGCGCAGGCTGATAGATCAGGCTCAAGTTTGAGATTATCATTCCGACAAGTACGAATCGCCAGTCGGGTGCGAATATGTAGAAGATGTACGAACTTGCGATTAGAAAAGTCATCATGACGATTATTTGCTTTCTTCCGTACTTGTCTGCTATGTAGGCTCCAGGTATTCGCACTATTCCCAGAATAGCGGCGCCTGTGGAGCCCATTAACCCAATGATGAATGGAGGCGCTCCTAACTCGCGGAAGAAGGGTGATTCGAACGAGAAAACCAATGCGAACGTGAAATAGACAAACAGCCAACTGACGATCAGAGTCAACAGGTTGCCGCGCATGAAGGCGAATTCGTTTTTGATTTTCGCTTTGATTTTCGTTGACATTTTCTGGCTCGTAAGCAGACTCCATTTCATCTATTTAAAGTTCACGCGCACGCACTTTTAGGCTTCAGCGGGTTTTGGGCGTCTTCGCTGTCCGCTGAGCTTAAAGTTATAAATACACAGTCTTTGTCAGAGATGACATGGGCATAGCGTGCTTAGGCTCGTGGGCATATTGGAACTTGGCGTTGTGAAAGTTGATGTACCGAAAGATGTTAATGTTATTCTCGGGACAGCGCATTTCATCAAGACCGTCGAGGATCTTTACGAAGCGTTAAAAAACAGTGTGCCCGACATCAAGTTTGGCATAGGTTTCTGCGAAAGTTCCGGACCATGCCTCGTAAGATGTGAGGGCAACGACGAAGAACTCCAAAACCTAGCAACCAGATCCGCCTTGGAACTGGGCTGCGGTCATGCGTTCATCATTTTCATCAAGAACGCTTTTCCAATAAACGTTCTTGAAAAAATTAAGCAGGTGCCTGAAGTGTGTACGATTTATGCTGCAACTGCCAACCCCCTGCAAGTGATTGTGGCTGAAACCGAGCAGGGAAGAGGCATACTAGGTGTAGTTGACGGCATGAAAACCAAAGGAGTCGAAACCGAAGCAGACATCAAAGCCAGAAAAGAGTTTCTACGAAAGATAGGCTACAAACTGTGAGCAGAAGCTGTTCTTTTGTTTTTCTGAGCATCGTAGAAAAGCTTATCTGTGCATTCGAAAGGATTGTTGACTTTAACAAGATTTCGGAGAGCAGACGCGTTTTTCAAACCTTGTGCGGGGGAAGCTGTTGGGAGTACCTCACGCTCGCAGTTCATACGCTCAAGAATTGTCTAGCAAAGCTGAATCCAAAATCTGTGTGCCTGTCGGCTTGGCAGTTCTCGCGGTTTCATATGCAATCTTGTGGTTCAGCTTCCCCTCCTTTCTAATTGAAGCCATGAGCAGTTTGTTGTCTGCAGCGCAAGTCTCTGTGACGAAAACTCTCAGTTCTGGCGTGCCTTCGCTCATTGTGAAGCTAGTTGATGGTTCATCTCTTGCTCTGCCATTGACATGGCAAAGATGCGGACTTGTGTCTATCACAGTCTTCGGCTTACTGTTTCTGTTGCTGATGTACCCGCTTCAGGGTCCTTTTCTTCTTAAGGTTGCGTGGTTAGAACTCGGCTTTCTCATGGGCTTGACTTGGAGTCTAATTCGACTGTCAATAGCTGTTTTGATTTCATATCACTTTGGAGCTAGCGTCTTCACAATTGCTGACTTCCTGACTGGTCCGCTTACTGATATTTTCTGGATGGTTGCAGTCTGGTCTCTTATGCTGTCTAACTTGGCTTCAAGGAAAAAGGCGCTGATTCAAAATGCTTGACCTGCTTCTCTATTCCACTTTTGCGCTTCTCGTCGCCGTTATGTCGTTGTATTTGATGCGACATTACGTTTTTTCGCTCACCGCTTTGTACAAGCGAAGGAGCCAGCCACTTTATTCGCTACATGGCTTGAGTTTCAGACCAATAGTTTCAGTTTTGATACCAGCGCGAGACGAAGAGGCAGTCGTAGGCAGGCTTCTGCAAAGAATTACGGAGTTGACTTATCCTAAGGATAAGCTTGANGTGATTATGGTTGATGATGCCTCAAAAGATGACACGGGCAGAATTGCAGATGAATTCGCTAAGACTTGCAGTTATTTCAGGGTTCTTCATAGAGGCGCAGATGTTGGCGGAAGAGGCAAAGCCAGCGCGCTCAACGACGGAGTCAGACATGCAACTGGTGAGATTCTGATCTGTTTTGACGCTGACTACTATCCGCAAGCTGACATCATTGAGAAACTAACTGGCTATTTCGTCGATCCAGAAGTAGGAGTAGTGCAGGGTAGGATAACGGTTCTTAACGAGCCGACAACCCTTGTCTCGAAGCTTGTTGCCTTGGAACGTATTGGAGGCTATCGTGTAGACCAGCTAGCCAGAGACAACCTTGGGCTGATTCCTCAATGCGGAGGAACAGTGTGCGCCATAAGAGGCGATCTGATCGAATACCTTGGCGGCTGGGACAATAATATGCTGACAGAGGACACAGACCTAACCTTTCAGGTATACGAGGCTGGCTACAAAATCAGGTATGCAAATGAAGCTGAGTGTTACGAGGAAGCTGTTGAAGACTGGAGATCTTACTGGCGACAGAGGCATCGATGGGCAAAGGGGCACATGCAATGTTTTTTCAAGCATTTTTCGACTTTCACCAGAAACAGGAATTTGAGGTTACGGGAGAAAGTCGACGGCTTGTTCGTGTTAGGCATGTATTTCGTTCCGATTCTTGTGGGGTTGTCTTGGCTTCTCGGCGCCGTGATCTTCTTTCTCTACCCCGTCAACTGGTTTGATTCGATCTGGACTCTGCTACCCGTTTTCATGTATAGCAGCGCAGGGAACTTTGCTTCGTTCTTTGANGTTGGAGTCGGCATTTACTTGGATAGACGAGTTCGCGTAAGCTGGATAATTCCAGTTCTGCTAGTTTCTTTTGTTTTCAACGTGTTCATCTGTTCCAAGGCTCTCCTTGATCTCATGTTCTCCANAATCGCTGGCAGAAAAATGCATGATTGGGCTAAGACAGCTCATGTTGGAGGAANAGCAAAACGCTCATAGATCCCTTTCTTTTGCTGCTAATTCTGCTAGTTGCAGCTTTGATCTTCGTTGTCTTGGCATTCTCACCGCTCATCATCGAGCTCAAGAATCCCAGAGACAGGGGACCGCGTAGAATTTTCAGAATGTCATTCGAGAGACGAATCAGAGGAAGCGTCAAGAAACCTATCACAATCAGGTTTGAATCAAATGGCAATTCTGACAGCGGGAACAGCCTAGAAGATATCCTAAACAGAGCTGGAGCTAAGACTGCCAAGATCGGCAAAGACACGACCCGCATATTTGGTGATGTAGTGTTTTCGCCTCGATTCGAGGTTTCAGACAACATCGTTGTTCGAAGGAGCTTTGACTGTAGGAGATTCTTGCGTTTTTCATCGCAGCATCAAGGCTAAAGGCAATCTGCACATTGGAAGCAACGTTGTAGTCAAAGGAAACGTGGTTTCTGAAGGAGACGTGACCATATTGGATGACGTGGTAATTGGAGGCTCAGTGCATTCTGAGGGTTCGGTTAGAATCGGCGAGAACGTGTTCATTGCATTGTCCGTTGTCGCCCTTGGCGATGTCGAACTTCACGAAAACTCTGAGGTCAAGAAAAACATACTCACTCGCGGCGTTATCAAAATGCAGCGACACCCAAGGGTAGATTTGCCCCCAGGCTTAGATGAGATTGACTAGAAAAGAAAATCCTTAAAAGAATGCCCTTGAATTGGTCTTATCGGAGAAACTAGCGTATGCCTACACACGGAAGCCTTTCAAAGGCCGGAAAGGTCAGGTCACAGACTCCTAAGATCGCTCCAGTGGAGAAGAGGAAGCCTACGCCTAGATTGCGTGTTAGACGCAACTATGAGAAACGGCTGCTTCTGCAACGTAAAGCTGGGCAAAACTGGATTTAGACTTCATTCCGTCTTCATTTTAGCTTCTGCTGTAAAGCGACAAGAGTTAATCATAATTAGATAACCGACTCAGTGCTAGCTAGAAGACCTGTGAGCGAAGTCTCATGAACGCAGATCTGGTCCTATTCAACGGCAACGTCATAACCATGAATCATTCCAACCCTCATGCACAAGCAGTTGCTGTGAAAAAGGGCAAAATCGTTCACGTAGGTACAAATTCTGAGATCAAGCAATGGATAGGTGGCGAGACTAAGACCCTAGATTTGAAGCACAAGACTGTTGTACCAGGCTTAGTTGATTCGCATGCCCACATGATTTCACTTGGGCACCCATTTCCAGATCTGGACCTAAGGCACGTTGCCTCGATTAAGGAGATTCAGCGCCGACTAAAGGCGAAGGCGCAGGAGACTGGAAAGGGAAAGTGGATATTGGGCCGAGGCTGGGACCAAGACCGTCTCAAAGAAAAGAGATATCCAACCCGCTGGGACTTGGACAAGGTTTCACCTGATAATCCGGTTCTTCTCACTCGAGTCTGCGGGCATGTCAGTGTGGCAAACAGCAGAGCTTTGGGAATCGCCGAGATGGACACAAACGAAGCTTCTTCTCTTGGAGATCTTGTCGGAAAAGATCCAGAAACTGGTGAGCTAACGGG
>JGI24422J19971_10000912_pt1 | contig 17367 bp, 16 predicted proteins | sample DeeMarSWOR152_54_FD_19971 | JGI IMG/M metagenome (IMG submission 19971) | reverse complement strand
CTGGCGCCATATGGGCGAAGTGGATACTTGCCAAACTAGGCAAAGAGTTGAAAGCCTTCGTTGAAGAGAACCGTCCAATCCTTGGCATCTGCAATGGTTTCCAAGTGCTTGTTGAAGCTGGTTTACTTCCTGGATTCAAAGGAACAAGTGCTTATCCAGAGGCAGCCTTAGCCACTAATTTTCCGCCTGGCTATAACTGCAGATGGATTTGTGTCAGACATGAAAACAAGGGAAAGTGTGTATTTACACGCATGATTCCTACAGGAAAGGTTTTGCGGATGCCAGTTGCCCATTCAGAGGGCAGATTCATGTTCGCCAAAGAAGAGGAGAAGCAGTGTTTGGAAAGGCTTTATGAGAACGATCAGTTGATCTTCAGATACTGCGACAAAAATGGCGAATATGCTGAGGGCGAATTCCCGACGAATCCGAACGGTTCTTTCCACGACATAGGAGGCATATGCAACCCGGACGGAACGATTTTTGGTTTGATGCCGCATCCTGAACGAGCCTTTTATCGGTGGCAGCAACCAGACTGGACTGCAAAAGAGCAGATGTCACGAAACGGTGATGGAAGACTAATCTTCGGAAGTTTGGCTGCCTATCTGGAAAAGAAAGGTTAGGTTAAGAATTCCCTGAATATATAGATCATTGAGAAGATAAAGATCTAAGCGTTGACGACAGAAAACTCGCAAGAGTACTGCGGGGAACCTTTGATATATCTCTCAGTTGTCTAATGTTATGTAGTATCCTTTCACGTAGATTATGAATGTCCTCTGTTCTGCATTTTGCGTAGTTGCGGCAAATAGCAGTGTTATTTGTTGTTCGGGTACGAGTTCTGCGTAGACGTCGTCGTCGGTTCGGAGTTTGGTGGTCACGACTCCGTCGTCTGAGTGATAGGCTAGAAGTAGCAAGGCTTCTTCAATGTCTATTTCTTCTTGTGCTGTTGTGTCTAAGCCTACGAAGTCAACTTTATGGCTGTCGGTGAAGTAGAGGCGAACTTTAAATTCTCCGGTAGAGGACACGTAGCTCGACAGGTCTACGATTTCGGTTGCCCAGTACGTGCGAGGAATGAATGAAACCACGTCTACCCAGTTATCAGTTGAATTCAATACTTGAATGTAAATTGATGTTTTCACAGGCGGCCTGTCAGCCCTCACTATTAACTTGGCGTTTTCAGCCTCCACTACACCAAAGTTTAGCAGAAGGCAGCTGCCGTCGTAACCTTCATAGTAAAATTCATCTATCTCATGTATTGTTTCAATCCAGTCGTAGCCTTGATCGTCGACAGCCGACAAGGGAGCATTGGGATTCTGGTATGTGAGTATTTCCCCAGATGGACTCACTGCTACGTTAATGTTAGAGTTGTGGTCTGCTGTTATGAGTTTGGCTTGGTCAAGGTAGGAGTGTTCCTGCTGAAACTCGCTGATTAAAAGGGGATATATAGACTGATCGTTCCACTCGCCTACTGGAACAAGACTCTGCTCAAGCTTGTAGTAGTCTTCGACCTCGGTTCCGCCGCTCTTAGCGGAATTAGGCAACAGATTGTTGTCGATCACAAAACCTGTACCGTTCCATGAGGAAACGAAAGGACAGCCTCCTCCCCCTTGAATGTGATAGTATGCTGTGATTGTTCTGCTGGAATGGTCGATTGATACGTTTCTTGAGTTCGCGTTTGAGCCATCTTCCCAAGATGAGAAACGATATTCGTAACCATCCAAAATGATGGTGGTGGGCTCAACCGTGACGTTGTGATACTGTTCATATTGAGGGGACAACATCTTTTCAACTGGAGCTATCCCCTCCAAGTTTCCATCTATCCAAACATTCACCTTGCCCGAAATCTCAGAGCCAGAGGTCTTGCACGTTCTCACTTTCAGACGATAAGGGATACATGTCACATTAGCCAAGTTTCCATCTGTTGTGTCATTGACATCGCTTTCGTAAACGTAGGTTGGAAGGCTATTGTTATTATCGTCGAGCCATGGTGTTTCCTCTGGTCGATTTTCATCATGATCCCAAGCATAGTCCCATGCTTCTTTTAACGAAACTTGCCCATCCTCATTAGAGTCAGCATCATCAATTGTCCCGTTATGAATAAGCTGTCTCGTGGTCGGGTTCCAATATACATCTTCTCCATGTAAGGCGTCCATGAGATGGCTGACCCAAGGATGCATATAATTTGTTCCAATTCCACCACCCTTCGACGTTTCATTGGTAGTTGTTATTATGATTCGATTGGGAGCACTCAGGTCATCAATTAATCCTCCGCTGAAGCACGACGTTGAAACGAAGATTAGTTTGTCATAATTGACTGTGCTAAGGTTTAGTCTAAGCTCGTCATCAGTGTAATTTTGATACCTAAGAATTCCAGTCTGTTCAACAAGAAAGGTTTCGTCAATTCCAACCCAATCGTCTGTATCGTTGTCTTCGTTGATGTCAAATCCAAGTGTGATTTCTCTGATCTCATCGCCTTCATCATCGCCGTCTGTATCGAGTTGATACTTCAACCAGCTTTTGTATGTTTCCTGACCGGTGTAATTCTCACCTCTTGTATACCCAAACCCGTGAGTTGCCCAAAAGATGAAAACTACGTCGTTCGGCCCAGAATTTTGTGGCAACCATTCCGTAATCGCCCAATTGATATTTTCTTTAGTAGTCTCATTTGTCACTCCCGGTAAGGTAATGTTTGTATAGGGATTTGTAGCCAAGTAGCAGATTCCATCGAACCCGTAGTGGTCACTCATGAGATGATACATATACTGGGCGTCACCTTCGAATGCATGATCGGCCGGATGAGTCCATGCTTGTATTATTAATCCCCAGTAATGTATTTCATTTGGCTCAGCCCGAACTTTTGTGATGCTCAGGTTTCCTGTGCTCAACGAAGCCAGAAGGAGAAGTGCTAAGAGAATTTTGTTCTTTATCTATCTCAACTCTGATAGGTTTTTCCGTAATGGTAGAGTATTGTGACTGCGTCGTACAGGTCGATTTTTCCCCAGGGCGGGGCAATGTCCGCGTCTGGGTTCCATTCTGCATCGCCAGGTCTAGCACCGTAGGCTGTTGCTACTACGACGATGTCGTAGAGGTCAACTCTTCCATCATAGTTTATGTCACCTGGAATCGGTGCGTACTCGACGATTCTTATGTTGCGCGTGCTATAAGTGTAGGTGAAATACAGACAGCTGTGGGTTTCATTTTCAGACAGCGAGAAGTCTGTCAATCTGTCGTCAACCGAAACCAGAAGGTGTCCATATAACAAGGCTTTCGGAATGGTGACGTTGCAAAATCCTACCTCGCCTGGTGGACCGGTAGAGTTGAAGCTCACATGCTTCAATGACTGGTTAAAATCAAAACTCGCGATCGTTGAGTTGCTCAAGATCATGACGGTATGCGTTGTTCCGTTTACATCAACAAAGAACGTTTTCAAAGGACCCCAAGGAACCATCAATGGATGGTAGTCGACGCCTTGCCATGGCAAGTAAGTGTCGCCTATGCCGTCGCCATCCAAGTCTGTACCGTTGTAATCACTCCAATAGTTACCCTCAGCCCCGTTGTCCCAGAAATTTTCGTCAGCCTCAACCACATCACATGGACTATTGATAAAGTTGTTGTGATAAACACGATTACGCCTTCCATACCAGAGAACGATCCCATATTCATTGCTTTCAGCAATGTTGCTGTCGACTACATTGTCACTGCCCTGGTCAATCAGGATTCCATACCCCCCAGGGGTTTTCAACCTGTTGTGCTCCACCTTGTTGTTGAAGCAGAAATGTACACCAATACCAAAGCCTCCAAACGGTGTCGTCATTTCGTTTCCCCGTATAGTGTTGTTGTCTGAATTGAATAATAGGCATATTCCCCACCCGTTCGAGCTATAATCAAAGATGTCATTGTGGCCGATTAAATTGTTCGACGAGTTGTAAAGTACGATCGAGGTCAAGCCGTCACGCACAATGTTGTAGCTTATGTTACACCAGTGAGAATTGAACAGATAGACACCATATCCAGGGTATACAGTAGTTATTTTGAAACCACTTATTGTCACGTGGTTGGCATGCACTTCAAAGGCGTAAGTACTGGTGTTGGTTGCGCTTTCTCCGATGATATTCAGGCTTTTGTTCACGTGCACGTATTCATTGTAGGTTCCGGCACTAACCAGGATAGTCTCACCAGGATTTGCTGCATCTACGGCTTCTTGAATTGTTGGATAATCTTGCGGCACCCTGATAACGCCTGAATCAACAGCAAACGTCACCCTAACCAAGACAACGCAAGAGGCTAAGGCAAACGTGTAGAGAACGAAAAGAAGAGCAATCCTTTTGACGCTCATAATTACGCCCTTATACCTGTAAACCTACCAATTATTATATGCTGGTCATTACACTAATAATTTTCGGTACGGTTCTATAGAAGACAACTCTACCGGTCTGCTGCGATTGGTGATAATCAGCTGTTACGAAACTTACTAAGTTCGTAAATAACATAGCCCGGCGTTATTTTGTCACGAAACTTAGACGATAAGTTCTAAAAAGAACGTCCTTGATCAGAAAGGCTGAGTGGCTGATTGTCCGCTCTTCAGTAAGTATTGCCTCTTCAACGAAAACCCTCACACCCACTTGTTTTTCATCAAATCTGCTAGTCTTGGAAGCCCAGCCCTAGCACCTATCTTCATTATGCATCTTGAAGCGACAAAATTGCCCAGTTTTCCACATTCATAAAGGCTTTTGCCAAGTATTAAGCCGTAGAGAAATCCAGCACAGAACGCGTCCCCAGCACCTGTCGTGTCAACAACCTTCACTTTAAATGCCTCTATTGAATGACTGTCTTTTCCATCTGTTACGTAGCAACCTTTGCTGCCCAGTTTAACAGCAACTACTTTCACGTCCCTTCTGCACAGAATCTCTGCGCCTTTCTTGTAGTGGGCTTTGCCTGTTAACAACTCAAGTTCCTTCGTGTGCGGCATCAAAACAAAAGTCTTTTTTATTATTGGCTCCAGCATGGCTCCTCTTCTTGCGTATAGTTCTCCAGGGTCGAGGCTTATTTTGACATTTTCGGGAAGCGTTTCGATGAGTTTTTTCTGAGCTTGAAGGGATTTTTCCCCAATGAAGGAGGTTAAGTGCAGAAATTTAGTTTTGAAGATGTATTCTTTGTGTATTTCTTTAAATTCTATTGTGTCATTTACCCCTGGGTCAACATATAATGCTCGTTCACCTTTACGGTCTACAAAGCCCATGGCTGTTCCGCTTCTGCCATATTTCGCCATGATTATGCCTTTTGTGTCGACCTCTTCTCTGCGAAAATCCTCAAAAAGCATTTTACCCTCTCTGTCACCTGCGACTTTCCCGATAAAACCTACTTTGCAGCCAAGTCTTGCCAAACCTACTATAGTGTTAGCTGCTGAGCCGCCGCAGGCCTCTTCAAAACCTGTGACGAAACTCTCTTCTTCTTCCGACGCAATCTTGCTTACCTTGAATAATTTATCTACGTTGAGGGCGCCGAATCCAACAACATCGAATTGAGTCATTGAAACAGCTCGCGCAAGTAAATCTTATAATCACCCAGTTTTCCAGCGTAGTTCCCAGCCGAAATCTTTGCTACCTCGTCAACACTTAAGGCTGCTTCTATGCCAACTCGCATGGCTTCTTTCACTGCTTCCAGAGAAACTCCATTGATCACAATTTCCGGGATAAAGTGCACGCTTTCAGGCACCTTGGACATTTCTCCCAATTTCCGTTTTAGAGATGGACAGTATGGATGGTTTGTCGTTGGTCCTATATGTGGGAAACGTGTTTCTGGTTTTGAACCAGCCGAACAAACGCCAAAGGGTGTTATTACGCCTTCGACTTGGCTTATGGCTTCTAGCGCCTTTTTTCCAGCAACAGTCATCGCTTTCTTTGTTTTGCACATGTACCAGAAGTTCCCGCCAGATATTCCTCGGGTATAGCCGATGTACCGCTCTATGAGAAAGTCAGGCACCATAATAGGAACGACAATGACACTGCGTTCATAAAGCTGTTCTTCCCACTCAAATCCGTCTCCGCAATGCCCAACTCTTTCCATCATATCCATTTTTCCTTCAGGTTCCGCAGATAAAGCATCAAAGACCGCGGTGAAAGGTTTCACGAGAATGTCTTGACGAATCCTATAAGAAAGTTCTTTCTCAAAACGCCTGAGCAAATCCTCTAAGGGCTTCCCTTTGTCTAAACCTTTCCAAAATTGCAGGATCGCTCCTTTTCGCTTATCGGGTGTTTCCTTTTCACCTAGCCATCTTTCAATTCCATTGTCAAGCCTGCCTATGACTCCTGATGGCGTCGCCGTAGCATCTTCAGCCGCCTTCTTCAAGGTTTCTTCTTCATCTGCAGTGACAATGACCCTGCAGTAAAGACCGTCAAAAGCTTCTGCATACGTGTCTTCAATACGGGCTTTCTCGAACATTTATCCGAGTCTCCCTATGGCTTCTCCTCTAACCTTCTTTCTGAATTCTCGGCTTTCTCTCGACAGAATTTCCATATTTTCGCTGGTCACTATTTTAGCTTTAGGCAATTTCTTTCGATATATCTGGAAGAGACGGCTAAGCAAAGTTGGGGTAACTGGACTTCTCCTTAAAGCTTCACGGTTCCAGTTTTCCACCAAATCTAAGGTTTCCAGTTTTCCAAACCTGCAGAAAACATCTGCGATTACTGCTATTACCACGCTGTTCTCGGATAGGACGGCTATTTCAGCACCTTCTACAGCGTACTGGTTACCGTTAAACGAAACTGCTAAACCATCATTTTCCTTCACAAGCTTAAAGGCTTCCACATCTGTTATGCTATCGCCAACATACATGATATTGGACAAATCGACGCCGGCTCTCTCAGCCGCATGCTTAACGGCATTAGCCTTCTCCCCACTGCCCAGAGGATTGACCTCGTGGAAAATCTTCCCGGATTCCATGTTGGCTATTTCCTTCCAGAAAATCTCGTCGAGCCGCTGCTTTGCTTTACGGTATTCTTCTGGAAAGTCGTTTAGAGATTTTGCACCAGATGGAATTTCTATTATGGGCATTCGTGAAATTTCCTTTGCAAGCTTTTTCAGTCTTTTTTTCTCTTCTTCTGTCATGTCGTACTTGTCTATGTTGACCCTTGTGCAGTAGGTGTTTTCGTATGGAAAATTCAGAGCGTGACATAGGGCTTTTATGTAGTGTTCGTAGCTTGTGCTGACGATAAAGGCGTGGGCTATTTCTCTGACGTATCGCAGTGTATCTCTTGCGTTTGGAATGAGAGTGAGTGTTTGAGCTGAGAACTCTCTCATTTTTTGATCAGTGATCCCGCAAGCGTTTAGGAATGGTAAGATGAGTTTTAAGGTGTAGCCAGCTTTGTAGCTTGGCTTTTTTAGTATGTCTGCAAGCAGGTCATCATATCTGCTTATGACCGTAAAGAGTTTGTCTCCGTTCTGGACGAATTGGGACGTTATTTCGAAGGCATTATCGTTTTTGGAGATTGGTCCTTCACAGTCCGATATGAAAGCTTTTTTCACTGTTTGCGCCGCCTCAACTCTTCCATGCGCCTCACGCTTTTTTCAATGTGTTGTTTGGAGGCTATGTCCGTTCTATGCCACAGTGCACCGCCCTTTATTGCTTTCATGCCTTCCAGAGAGATTTGTCTGGCTGCTTCGATGTTTTCACCGATGCCTATCACGCACACAGCTCTGGATTTAAGAGCGTAAGTTTCACTGTTCCGCACTTCCATCGAAGCTGGATAAACCCGCATTCTTTCACCATATTTTCTAGCCAGCTCGTAAGCCTCTGATAGGTCGACTGGCTTGCCTATTTCTTCTTTGTTCACAAGGTTTGGAAAATCGCTCGAGTATCCGCCATAGTTTGGTGGAACCTTGTAGGTTGAGACTGTTGCCGCCTTTTCAAGTTCGATGCGTGTCAGGTTTTCTTCTAGAATTTTGAAGCAGACGTCAACAAAATCATCCTTCAAGATTGGCAATATGTTCTGTATTTCGGGGTCTCCTGGGCGGCTGTTGTTTTCGAGGATTTTGAGTTCTTTGCCTGTGTGGATAAAGGCAACATAGAAGGGTATTCCTCTTAGGGCCTTGTTGTCTGCAGCTTTCAGCTTTTCAAAGATTTTTCTGACGATTTCTATTTCCTTAGCTCTGTCAGCATCTGACATGAACGGCAATACGTCACCAGTGTCTTTGTATGAACCCATACCTCCAGTGTTTGGTCCCTTGTCGCCGTCGAAGGCTCTTTTGTAATCTCTCGTTTCTGGCAGGCTCACCAAATGCTTACCGTCGCAAAAGGCTTGAAAGCTGGATTCTTCTCCTTCAACTTTCTCTTCGATTATGACTGGGCCATGTTGGAAGTTTGCTAGGAAATGTTCGAAGAGTTGTTCGCGGGTTGTGAAGTGGTCGCCCCATACGCCTACGCCCTTTCCGGCCGCTGGCTTATCCGGTTTAACAACAGCTTTGTTTTCGAGTTCGTCAAGCCACGTGTAAACAGTTTTTTTTACTTGTTCTCGGCTTCTGTAGTCTTTTGGATTGAAAATCTTGAAACGAGGATTTACTTCTGGCACGACTTCTTGAAATAACCGTCGCTGGGCGACTTTGCTCGCTTCTATGGCGTATTCCTTTGTTGGACAGATCACTGGTATACTTGTTCGCTTTTCTACAAGGTCGCGTACGCCGTTTATTATGGGTTTTTCCGGGCCAACAATGACGAAGTTTATTTTGTCTTTGTTCGCTTCTGCAAATTTGCTTATTTCGCCTACGTTTAAGTCTGGGATAACCACATGCTTAACTGCTCTTTTCATGTTGAAGGGGTTTCGCTGTTTATCAGCAATGTAAAGTTCTACATCGTAGTTTGTGCTTCGTTTGAAAGTGTCAACCATTGCTGCAGCTCTTGCACCATAAGAAACAACCAGTATGCCTATTTTCTCCATAGTCAACCCGTCAAACAAGAATAAACATGGAAGCCTAATTTATTTTCTTACTAGGCTTTTTCGACGGCTTCTGCTATCTCATAAAGTCTTCCTGTTTCCTCGTGGCCTTTCATGAATCTTTTCTTCATTTCATCCGCTATTTTTTGAGCGAGTGGCGTTGGGTACTTTCCTGTCAAACATGCTAGGCATAGTTGGTCTTGTCTGAAGCTTGTTGCTTTTATGAATCCTTCTATTGACTGGTAGCATACGGCGTCGGCGCCTATGATGTCTGTTATTTCTTCTGCGCTGTGCTTTGAGCCTATTAGTTGGCCGTATGTTGCCATGTCTATTCCGTAGAAGCATGGTCCAATTATTCGCGGGAAGGTTATGAATAGGTACACTTTTTTGGCTCCCATTTTGCGCAGTTTCTCTATTGTGACTCTTGTTGTGTCTCCTCTGACTATGCTGTCGTCTGCTACTATGACTCGTTTTCCCCTGATTCTTGGTGCCAAGATGTTAATTTTCTTGTCGATCGTTGAATACCGCTCTCTACTAAGGAGAATGAAAGCCCTTTCCGTCACGTAGCGGTGTCTACGGGAGGCTCTCTCCCATTTTAAGCCGGACTGCTCATGAACTCCTAAGGCTGCGTCATCGCCGGTTTCGGGTAGAGAAAGAATGATGTCTGCGTTCTTGACGATGTCAGGATTTTCTCGAACAATGTTTTTCCCAAATTCTTCGCGGATTTCATAAACATATCTATTGTCAAAGTGTGAATCTGGTCTTGCGAAATATGCGAACTCGAAAGCGCAAAAAGCTTTCTGCTTGTTGCTTAGCAGTTTTTCTCTTCTGAAGCCATCTTTTGAGACTGTGACGAGTTCGCCGGGTTCAAGTTCAAAATCTCTTTCGAAGCCGTTTATGTTTAGACCGACCGTTTCTGATGAGAAAGCGTACGTTGAAAAGTCCTCGCTGTGGCCACAGCACAACGGTCTTATCCCATATGGATCCTTGAACGCAAAGAATTTGCCGTCTTGTGTTATGCCAGCCACTGAGAAGGCTCCTTCGATTTCCTGCATGCATGTTCTAACGGCTGAGGCTAGATCTTTGTCTTTTGTTAGTTCAATTAGGAGTTTGTGGCAGATCAAGTCTGCATCACATTCGTAAGAGAAAACGGGAAATTCTTTGCTTATTCTTTTCTTAAGTTGAAGTGTGTTGACAACGTTGCCGTTGAAGGAAACAGCGAGTTTCAAACCATTTTTTGATGCTGTCACTGGTTGTGTGCCCTTTATCAAGGATTTTTCGTCTGTTTTTCCAGAGGTTGTATATCTGACGTTTCCAATGCCTATGTGCCCGGGCAACCGTCCGAACCATTCTTGGATTGCATTCGTTTTTAACTTTGGCACGAGGTCTAGGCGTCTGTGAACATGGAATTTTCCATCGTTATAAGTTAAGAAACCGTGGGACTGGTGGCCCCTATGATTCTGCGCTCTCAACCCCCAATATATATAGGAGAATACGGGCTGTTTTCGAAAGTTTATTGCCCCAAAAACTCCGCATGCGATCTTTAATTGTTCTCCCATGGTTGGCAATAAGAAGCGGCTATTTATCAACCTTTATAACAGTTTTAGCTAAAAACCTCACTGATATAGCCAAGCCTACGCATTGGAAAACACGATGATGGTTTGTGCATAATTGCTTCAGGTATGATCGGGTGACAAAAATGAAAGAGATAGAGAAGAGAATAAGTGAGATCAAAAGATATCGAAGGAAATGGTATGATAACCATGCAAGCACTTACGATAAGGTGTGGTGGGAAAGCAAAGAGTCTAAGGAGGAAATGGATGGATTTAGGAGGCTTGTTAAGGTTAAGAGTGGAGAAGTCATCTTGGATGTTGCCACCGGTACAGGAATATTTTTAATCGAGATGGCTAAGGATCGCGCCATGTGTTATGGAATAGATGCATCTCCGAAAATGCTTGAGCAACTGAAGCTTAAGATACGACAGAGAGGACTGGAAGACAATGTCAAGGAAGTACGTGTGTGCGGGGCGGATGGGCTTCCTTATCTGGATGATTTCTTTGATTGGGTGACTTGTGTTGGAATGTTAGAGTATTATCCAATGGAATATGCTGAGGCTGTGTTGAAGGAGATGGGAAGGGTTCTTAAACCAAATGGAAAATGCTTCATTGATATCGTAAATCCTATCGATAAAGAAGCGCAGAGGCGCGACTACGTTTACAAATATGATTTGGAAGCCTTTGAAGACATGATAGACAGGCTTGGATTCAAGATATTAGCGAAGAATCTAGCAGGATGGATGAAACAGTATCTCTTAGCCCATCTACCTTTTTGATTTCCGTGCCAATCGTGGAATCAGCAAGATAGGCTATTCTACCGTGCTTGAGGTTATTGTCAGTTCTGCGCCGTCAACTACGTGTATCCACCAGTCCAGTGGCACAAAGGAATCATCATAGTATACTATGAGTCTTGCCATCGAGTCTATTGGGGCTTCTTCTGGAACATCGCCATTCCAAGTCAGAGTTTCCCTATGACAGGGGTCGAGAGTTAACGTTTTTGGTGTTCCGCTCCAACTCCACGCTTCACCTTCAAAGGCTACGTTGACAGACCACGTGCCTTCAGTTCTTCCAGTGTTTTTGAACCCGATTTTCACCGTGAAAGTTTCACTTGGTGCTTTGTCAACTACGCCGCCGCCACACGCTAGACAGATCAAGGATTGGCTGTCTGAACCTACGGATGAAAAGCCAAGTGTGACAATCAAAGTAGTCAATGCAAGAGATAGCAAAGCAAATCTTTTCTTCATTCTCCCTTCTCTCCTTTAAAGAAGTAAGGGGGATAGTCTGCTTTATTCCTTCTGTAGAAGACTTCTATAAAACAAAAATAGAGCATTCTAAGCGAGGTTTCCGTGTAGAAATCTATAGAGATGGCCCAAGAATCCCTTCATGGTTCACTTCGCCCATTACACTTTCGATAGCAATAAGAGTCTTATTAATGTTCCAGAAAGCGTATGTTTTTGTGGGGCTTTTTGCTGGTTGGTTAGGTATGCAATTGCTTCCAAAAGAAGCTGTGTTCCAGCATCAAGTCTGTCCACTTAATCAGAATAGATCATTCGTGCACTATTCCTCTATAATCACGTGGTCTACCACGTCTCAACCCTTTGATTGCATTCCATATAAACCATGCTAAAAGCGAATATCCTACTCCACAACTGCTGAGCGTGTCTAGGATTTGTTTGATTATTCTGAAGATCTTATCTATAGGAAACGGTTCAGTTGGAGGTGTCGGAGATGGTTGCCGAACAATAGTTCCCACTGAAGGAAAATAAGAAACTACATTGATACTACTAATCCTATAGATATTCTCGTCTTCTTCAGTGTCGATGTTTTCGACTTCTTTGGAGATATTTTCACTGTTAGCAAAAACATGAGGGATTTGACTTAGAAGTAAAAGAGAAGCAATGATTATTAGAGTTACTCTCTGCATGCGTACCGAAATTTTTACCACACGTTGCGGACTATTTAGGTTTTTGAACACAAACAAATCAAATCTCAACCTATTCTCTCTTTTTACGGAGCTTTTTGCTGGATGGTTAGGCATATATTGGCTTCTAAAAGAAGCTGTGCTCCCGCATCAAGCCTTTACACTTGATCGGAATAGATTATTTGTACGCTATTCCTCTGTAATCACGTGGTCTACCACGTCTTAATCTTTTGATTACGTTCCATATCGACCATGCTAGAAGCGAATATCCTACTCCACAACTATTGAGCGTGTCTAGGATTTGTTTAATCAACTTCAGAATTTTGTCAATAATAGGAAATGGGTTGAGTGGTGCAGGTGAAGAAACACCGATTACCTGAGCGACCCCTGTAGAAGCTTGAAGACTTTCTACGACAGTGAAAAAAGATTCTTTGCTCCCGTCGCTGTAATAGACAGTTTTGAAAGTTCCGTTGATCTCTATTCTTTCGATTTCTCTGGAAACATTTTCACTCGTGGCTGAAGCTGAAACTATTTGACTTGCGAAGCAAGCGATGATGACCAGCAGTATTAGTTTTTGCATGTTCTGTCCATTCTGTATTGTATGTTATCATTATTTATTTAGTTTTTCAACATATGCAAATCAAGTTGTATGCTTGATTGCGACATCAACCACAACTAGAATGACTGTTCATTTTTACTTTAGGTTCTTCTCTTGCCCTTTGGTTTACTCTTGGTTCGCGTTTTACTGGTTTTGGTTGATTTTTTGGATTTTGCTTTCGATTCGGTAGAAATGGTTTTCTTTCTAGCTGTGGTCTTCTTTTTGGTTGTTTTGGGTTTTCGAATTTTGACAGTTCTGTATCCTATTACATCTCCCCAAATGTCTCTGATAGCAACTCTCTTCGTTTTCTTAGGTTTCTTCTTTGGCTTTTTGTATCCGACTTTCTTTTTTATTGTCTCATATCCTACTGTGTCGCCAAAAATTCCCTTGATTCTTCTCTTCTTAATCACAGTATGCTTTCCATGACAGTTCCTACAAAGCAAACGACAGTTTGTCTGGCTATTGTTTGCTGGATTATTGTCTTTGTGGTCGAAATTGTACGTTCGGTCTCCCCACGTTAAAGGTCTCTTGCAAACTCTACATTTTGATGTTTTCACAAAACGCCGCTTTCCAGAACTATCATAGATCCTCTGTCCAGAAGCAAGCATCCACTCAGTTTTCTTTGTCTTTGTCGAAAATGATTTCCTCTTCTTTCCCTCTTCCCAAAACATCACTCTTTACCGATACTATTTTGTGTACGAAACATTCTTAAAATTTGTGATTACCATTACTGAAAGAATCTTATGATGCTGAGGTTTGAGAGGGTTCTAGTGGTTGACTGTTAGACTGTTAACTGGTTTGGTTGACTGCTCATTTTGGATGCTGCGTGTTTCATTTTGGTTTTTCACGGGCTTCAAAGTTGTGTGGCATTTCGCTTACTGGTTGCCCAACCCCATAGCAGCCGAGTTTGACTCGATTCATCTGACATGAATTGACGGCAACATGCTTCGTCGCCCTAAAGATAGGCATGCTCTGGCTTTCTGTTGTTGCCATTTTCCGTTGACATGTCTCAAATCCAACCCTCAAATGAAACTTGCAATACTCAAGCCAAATTTCCCATCTGCTTTGATATTGCCATCTAGTGCCTTGTTTGCGTGAATTCAACCACTCAGCAGTAGCTTTACAGTTATCCATCTTAGAAGTCGTATAGTCTTCACTCTCCTGAAAAGACTATTAGATAACTGGAGTGCGACTCCAGTTCAACCTATATATAAGGGAGGGGTCTAGACGCACAGAGAGCAGAAGAAAACTGCCGCCAGCACCTCCAAGAAAGCTTATGGCGTAAGTCTAAACTTATCCCGCGGATAAAGCGTGACTTCTCGTATGTTCTTTTTCCCAGTCAACATCATTGTCAACCTTTCCATGCCAATAGCCCATCCCGAGTGAGGCGGCATACCATAATCAAAAGCCTGCAAATGATGCTTAAAGGAGTCTGGCTTCAAACCCTTCTCCTTCAACCTTTTTATCAGAAGCTCCTTGGACGCGATTCTCGTTCCGCCAGAAGCCAGTTCTATCCAACTAAACATAAGGTCAAAGCCCTCACAGAGTTCCGGATTGTCGTCGCATGGCTTTATGTAGAAGGCTTTTGAATGTGTCGGCCAGTCGGTTATGAAGTAGAAGTGTGGATGGATTTTGCCTAAAGTTCTGAGGGCTGGAGTTGGTATGTCCTCGCCCCATGGGATTTGTATTCCTTCACGCTTCAGGTCTTCCAGTACGTCATCATATCTTAGGCGTTTGAAGGGGACTTCCGGTACTTCTATGCTGTGTTTCAACGTTGCTAATTCTCTCTGGCTTTTTTCATTGACAGCCTTGCAAACGCATTGCATCAGTTGTTCAAGTAACTGCATCACATCCTCAGCCGTGGCAAAAGCCTGCTCAATGTCTATCGACACAAACTCGCTTACGTGATGCCGCGTGTGAGATTCCTCAGCCCTGAAAAATGGTCCTACCTCGAAAACCTTTTCCAAGCTCATAACGAGTTCTTCCTTGTACAATTGCGGACTCTGAGCAAGAAACGCCTCCCTCTCGAAGTAGTCTACAGCAAAAAGCGCAGCTCCGCCTTCAGTCGCCGAAGCAATAATGCGTGGAGTATGAACTTCTATGAACCCTCTTTCAAATAGAAAAGTTCGTATTGCATCTACGGCTGAATGCTGAATCTTAAAAGCAGCGACATTCTCCTCTTGGCAAAGGTCCAAAGCTCTCGCGTCCAATCGAACATCTATGTTTGCTGGCGTTTTCCCAGTTATGTCAATTGGCAAACGAAGCGCAGCACCTCCAAAAATCCTGATCTGCTTCGGTATCACTTCGACACCTCTAGGAGTCATATCAGTCTTCCTAACAACACCTTTCACACCGATGCTGTATCTTTTCTGTAAAACGTCAGACTTCGACAGCACTTCGCTACTAGCCTTTTTCCGCGGCACAGTCACCTGTATTGTTCCTTCCCTATCCTGCAATATCACGAACCGTATTCCACCCAAATCTCTTACATCTTGAACCCAGCCAAAAAGCGTAACATCCACGCCGTCAAGTTCAGGTTTGACATCGACAGAATAGTGCGTTCTACGCCAATCACCAATCAAATCCAACTTCACGAGTTCACACCCAACTAATCTGCAAACTCCACGCGCAGAGTCATGTTGCGGACCTTACGAGCAATCTCCTTTAAAGCCTTTACATTGAAAGGCGGCTGTCTCCCACGCCGCTTTCTCAAGATGACCCTAGTCTCAGTTGTGCCATCAGGCAGCCAAATAGTGTTGATCGTAACTATGCTTAACGGAGCAAACAAATCCTCTAAAAACTTCCTATCATCAGCGCCATATTCCAAAACACGTATAGTCTTGCCAACATTATCCCGTAAAGCTTTAATGATCTTTCCACCATACCCCAAAAGCCGAGGAACATCTCCCCGCCCAACAACTACGGCTAAAGTATTGTCAACATCTACAGCCTTGTGAAAATGAACATTCTGAAGAGAAGGATAATTCTCCTCTAAGGAAAGAAGCAAGCGGGCGACTTTCAAGTCTAATTCGCTTATCTCCCCAGATTTAACTCTCTCCAAACATTTTTTGCACAGTATTCCACTTCTTAAGCAGAAGTTACATAGTTCAGTTTTCACCTAGAAAGGCACCCTCCACAAATAAAGGAGGGGGCGGCGGAGCCTTGGGAGTTTATGCAGAATCAGCGTTCACTGTGCTAAGGTTATCTCGATTGTGCTGACGTTTGTGGGCGAGCCACCCTCTTCTCTGGGTGCCAATTGCTCAGTTCCAATTCCAATCTTCCTGACTTTCACGTCTGGCAGGAATCGGCGTCTGACAACTTCAACCACATCTACTGCCCGGCTAATCGAATTTCCCCTTGCTTTGACATTTATTTCTTTTGCTCCGCCGTGGAAGAGGGTTATGCAAGCCAGCACGTAGTTCATTACTGGCTTCCTCCCGATCAACACTGCATTACTTTCAGACATCTGTACCGCCTCACTCCTAGTTTTCACTTTTTCTATGGCTTCATAACGATTTTTATCGTTAAATAAATAGGTTGCGGTTTGAAGTTCTACCTGAAAATTCAGATGTTAAGGCTCGACGTTTTATCGAGTTTACATTTTCAAAATATTTAAATAACTCATACTATTGTAAAATTAAAACTTAACAAAAGTCAGTTGAGAAGGAAACAATCTTGGAAGCTCTTACGAGACGCTCAATGCAGCTTCTCCGAATGTTATATGGAAGAGGCAAGGCCACAAACACATACTCCTTGCACATGAAACAAAGCGAATTGGCAGAGCAACTAGGCATAAGCAGACAAGCACTGAACGTTCATCTGCGAAAACTGAGAAATCTGGACTACATACGAACTGGGAGAGGCTTCATAGACGTAACAGAAAAAGGATTGAACGCACTTGGAATATCTTCAAACCCAGCATTTGTATTCATCAAAGTATCTCCTCGTAAAAGAGGAGAAGTATACGGAAAAATCAAGGAACTCCAAATCCAAAGAGCATTTAGGATTGCAGGCGACGTTGACGCTCTCATAATCGTTGAAAGAACAAAACTCGACGAAGTTTTGAGTAAGCTCTCTTACATCGAAGGCGTAAAAGATACGAAATCCTACGTTGCTATAGAACCCATAAGATAGGAGAAGACTGCGATGAAACTTTTCGAACATGAAGCAAAAACAATACTGGCAACGTATGGAATCCCAACACCCACAGGTGGATTGGCAAAAAAAGCAAGGCAAGTCCGCGAAATCGCAGCAGAACTAAAAGCGCCCTTCGCAATAAAAGCGCAAGTGCTTGTCGCGGGAAGAGGAAAAGCTGGAGGCATACTCTTTGCAGATTCAGTTCAAGACGCGGAGAAAGCAGCAGAA
>JGI24422J19971_10000909_pt1 | contig 17383 bp, 14 predicted proteins | sample DeeMarSWOR152_54_FD_19971 | JGI IMG/M metagenome (IMG submission 19971) | reverse complement strand
CGAACGTCACCGGTACGCTGACCGCGACCGTGCTCGTGGATCGGCTCGAGGAGCGAGCGACAGCGGAAAGGCAAGCGGTGTAGTCGACGCGCCGGGCACCGTCACCGCGAGCCAAACGCGGTCACTTCCTCGCATCAGCGGCTCGCATGGCCCGGTAGATGGCGGATCACACTCCAACAAAGTTGCCCTTCAGAGAAATTTCTTCCCGGTCAAGATGTCCACGCGTGTGCTAAGTCGTGTGGCGGCGTCCCATTCGGAAGCGGCACGGAAGTGGCAGACTAGCACGAATGCCGTTGCTCGCCGGCCAACGCATCTGCACTCGTAACGTGACCGTGGAGGTGATTGCGATGCAGTCAGCCCGTCTAACGCTGCTGGCCGTCCTAGTGCTGTCTCTGTCTGTCGCCGAGTTGAGCTTTGGCCAGGACGAAGACCGCGTGCCGAACGGCCCGCACTACAACCTGAATATCATCGGTGTGGCGAAAGGGAAGAGCGCGGACATGACCGGTAACAGCGGTCATCGCATCTTCGTGAGTCTAGGCAAACGGTCGGATTCGCCCGTGCGCACGAGGATAAGCCTGCTGCAGAGCACCGACGGCAGCTTCCAGGTGCTCGATGCGAACGGAACCGATAACGGAGCGATCTTTCAGCTGCCGGCTCCAGGCACGTACTCCGTCTGGGTCCGTGGCCTTGGCAAGCCGCATGGGCAGGCGCGGATGACGACGTGCGCCGATGATGTCGCCGGTGATGTCTACACGGGTGAGATCTGCTCGACCATGTCGGTCGTGGAAGTACGGAAAAAGGGCCGACGGCGCTTCACTGATGTTACTGACGAGCTCACGACGATCCAGCTTCGAGGAGGGGAGCGAGGTCGCCCTTGCCTGCGGTGACACCCGCGTGAGCCTGTTTGACGCGTGTTTGGAGGGTTACTTCTGGGCCTACGACAACAACGGCCTGCGTCTCCTGCAGGTGCGCTTCCACTACGAGCAGCCTTAGGCTGCGAATGCGAAGTCGTTGACAGCCCCGGGGCGGCGGACTAGCCTGGGAATGCCATAGCCACACGCTCTGGCAACGTCGTCGATCCCGCCGGGAGTCCCAATCACACTTGCAGGAGGGAGTCCCATGTCCTCATCGCTCTCACGCCGACCTGCAATCCTTCTGGCTGTATTGGCGTTCGCCGCCGGCCTGACCTGGCTCGGGTGTAGCCGGGACGCTGGCGACGTAATGGCGCCGCCGGACGCGGTGCTCAGGCAGCGGCAGGCGATCCAGACGGCCATCGCCGTCCAGGATCGCCACACCCCGCAACTCCTGAAGATTCCCGGCGTCGCGGGAACCGCGACGGCGCTGGGCGCGGATGGGCAGCCCGTCGTGCGGATCTTCACCGAGTGGCCCGGCGTCCCCGATCTTCCTGCCCGGCTGGAAGGTCTGCCGGTGGACGTGCACGTGACCGGGCTCGTCATGGCGCTGGAGGACCCGACGGCACGCTTCGCGCGGCCGGTGCCGACGGGCGTGTCCACTGGTCATCCGAACATCACGGCCGGTACGATCGCTGCGCGCGTGCGCGACGCGCTGGGCAACGTCTACGCCCTGAGCAACAACCACGTCTACGCCGACCAGAACCGGGCGGATTTCGGTGACCCGGTACTGCAGCCGGGCCCCATCGACGGTGGCCAGTATCCAGCCGACTCGATCGGCGGGCTGGAAGACTTCATGTGGATAGACTTCTCGTTTAGCGGTTACAACACGATGGATGCGGCTATCGCGCGCTCCTCCGAAGCCGAGTTGGACAACTCGACGCCGGGTGACGGCTATGGCACGCCCAACTCGACGCTGTACGGCGACGCGGATGGTGATGGCTACTTCGACAGCACCAGCGACCTGCTGGGTCTGTCGGTGCAAAAGTACGGACGCACGACCAGGCTCACCCAGGGTACCGTCACCGAGGTGAACGTCTTCATCGAGGTCTGCTACGAGGCGATCTTCGGTTTCTGCATCAAGTCCGCCTACTTCTTCGATCAGATCGGAATCAGCCCCGGCACGTTCAGCGGTGCAGGCGACTCGGGCTCGCTGATCGTCAGCGACGACGGACAGAAGAACCCGGTGGGCCTGCTCTTCGCCGGCAGTGCCGAGCGCACCTTCGCCAACCGCATCGACCTGGTCCTGAAGTACTTCGGCGTGACCGTCGACGGAACGGCAACGACGACTCTGACCGACGTGGCGGTGACGAGCGTCGATGCGCCGAGCCCGGTGGTACAGGGCGATGAGGTTGACGTCGATGTCACAGTGCGGAACGTGGGCAGCGAGGCGGTGGGCGAGTTTGATGTGACGCTGCGCGATCTGACCGACGACCAGGACATCGGGACGCAGCAGGTGAGCGGCCTGGCGTCCGGCGAATCGACGACGCTGACCTATCTTTGGGACACCGCTGAGGCGAGCCCGGGCGACCACCTGCTCGAGGCGCGCCACGCGCTCACCGGTGACGAGAATCCGTCCAACGACGCGGCGACCAGAAGCGTGACGGTCGACGAGCCCACAGTGCCCACACCAGCGCCGGTGGTGAGCAGCTGCGTCCCGAACAGCGGCAGTCGGAAGCAGAGACTCACCGTGAGGATCTATGGCACCGACTTCCAGGATGGCGCCACTGTGAGCTTCGGGTCGGGCATCGCGGTGCGCCGCGTCAGCTACGTGAGCCCGGAACAGCTGAACGCCAGCATCCGGATCGGGCCGCGCGCAGCGCTCGCTCAGCGCGATGTGATCGTCACCAACCCCGACGGTCAGAGCGGGACCGGCACGGGCTGCTTCAGCGTGAACTGACTTGTCGGATCGCTGCGTTCGTCCGTGGTCAACAGGCGAGGGGGAGGGCAGGGCCGGGCGCTCTCCCTCGCGCTTCGGCACAGGGGTCGGTGGACCGCGCGCCCCGCGCACGAACCCGGTGTCGCGGGTGAGCGTGCACGGGTACCGGTCCGGGCGGCGTCTGATGCTGCACACCCTGCTGCTCGTCGGCCTACTGAACCTCGGCGCCGGTTGCGCAGGTCAGGGGGGCCAGACGAGCGAGAGCGGGTCGCAGGAGGCGGACATGGAGACGAAGAGCATCGAGGAGGTCCTGCGCGAGCAAACGCCCCGGCTGATGGCCGTGCGGGACGTGGTCGGTACGGGCCTGGGCGAGTGCGACGGCGCACCGTGTATCGTGGTGTTCGTGGTTAGGCACTCGCCCGAGCTGTTGGAGGGACTCCCCGATACGCTCGACGGGTATCCGGTGGACGTAAGGGTCTCCGGCCGGGTACGGGCGCGGGAGGAGTCGCCGGACTGAGCCTGTTGCGCCAGATCTTACCCGGGCGCTGTGTCTGAATCCTGTGCTAGCTCTCAACACCGAGTAGGCGGCGAGCTGGGGGGCCGCGGGAGCCGACGAGGGTGAGCCGAGTACCTGACTGTCAGTGTTCTCTCGCGCGCCGCGCGCGCTCGATGGCGGTCGACTTCACGCCCGAGGAGGGTGGCGCCGGCGGCGTGTGGCCGGGCTGTGTGGCCACTGGGGTAGTGGGTAGCCGCATCGCGGATGTCGATGCGCTGCGTCTCTGGCTCAGGCGCAGGTCATCGGTCGTTTGCCTCCGGGTGTCTGGGCCCGGCGATCCGACGACGAAGGAATCGGCGAACAGCTCGAGGTAGTACCGCGAGCCCCAGGGATCCTCGGCGCTCCCGTGGCTCTGCAGCAGCCAACGATCGAAGTCGCCGGGCTGTGGGTAGATCCCCGTCTCTGCTGCGGTCCTCTGCAGCTCGTCCGCGATCCTCTTCAGCGCGCGCTCGGCGGAGTGCTCGCGGCCGCCGATGGGGCCGACGAGTTGCATGATCTGCGCGCGGCTCCGGGGTTCCAGGAGGGCGAGGCCACTGAGGACGACGAGGAACAGAATGGCCTTCTTCACGCTTTCCTCCTCGCGTGGTGCGCGTCGATTGTCAGGGGAGGGCAGGGACCTCGGGGTAACCAGGACCGCTAAGGACGGCCGCCTACCCATGTAGTGAGGTCACGATGCGCCCGTGTGTCAAGGGCGGCGGGCTCGTCCGGCCGACGGACAGGCAGATCAGTGCTTCATCAGGAAGTCGAGCAGCACCGCCGCCATCGCTTTAGCGCCGACGATTATAGACTCCTCGTCGGCGACGAAGTCGGGACTGTGGGGCATGCCGACGTATCCGAGTTCGCTGTTCGACACGCCGAGCCAGTACATCGCGCCCGGGATGTGCTGCTGGTAGCGGGCGAAGTCCTCGCTGAAGTACGGCGTCACCTGATTGACCTCGAGCAGCCCCTCTGGTTGCAAGACGGAGCGGAGCGTCTCGAGCGTGCTGCGTACGAGTTCCGGGTCGTTGACCATGTCGGGGAGAGTCTGCTCCTGGTAGCTGAACTCGTACGAGATCCCGTCGTGGCGGAGCGCGGCGAGCCGCTCAGCGATCCCCGCTCTTGCGCGGGCGCGCGCTTCGGCGCTCGCGGCCCGCACGAAGCCCGTGATCACCCACTCCCCGCTCTCGCGGCCCGGCCGAGGTCGAGAGACCATAGCCGCGATGAAGTCGCTCGGCGCGACGTTGCGACTGGTGCTGACGGCGTTGATCGCACCGGAGTAGGAGCGCGCGGCATCATTCAGGTCGCCCTCGCCGCGAAGCGTCACGGTGACCCGGTCAAGGCCGGGGAGCGCTAATCCTTCGACGCTTCCGATCTGCCCGACCTCGAGTGGGGCGGAGTGAACCGCGAAGATCGCCTCGGGCGCGGGATCCTCCAGCACGCCCTCCTCGATCATCGCCGCCGCGCCCTGCACGTTTTCTTCGGCGGGCTGAAAGATGAACTTGACTGTCCCCGGCAGTTCATCTCGGATTGCTGCGAGTGCCTCGGCGATACCGAGGGCGACGGTCGTGTGAATATCATGGCCGCAGATGTGGCGGACGCCCGGGGTCTCCGAGGCGAAGGGCACGGGATCCGGCGCGCTGGACTGAAACGCGTCCATGTCGGCACGGTAGGCGACGACCGGCCCCGGCATCGCGCCGCGCAGAATGCCCACGACGCCGTGCCCTCCGATCCCCGTCCGAACCTCGAGACCCAGCGAGCGCAGTCGGGCCGCGACGATCCCGGCGGTCCGCTCCTCCTGACCCGAGAGTTCCGGGTGCCGGTGGATATCTCGACGCAGCTCGATCAGATCCGCCCGCACGTTCTCGAGGCGGTGATCGATCCGGTCTATGAGCGTCTGGTCCTGCGCATGCGCTGCAGGACCGCTGGCGGCGAGGACGAGGACGGCGAGGAGGCCGATCCTCAGCGCGCAGTGCGTGTTGCGCATCGTCGTCTCCCGTTGCTCCGAGTCGTCTTGGCTGCCACTCCCGGCCCGTGGGACACTGCGGCTGGCTGTGGTACCTGGTTTCTCCCGTGCGCCGAGTGCGTGCTCTGCGTATAGGCGACTCTAGTTGTTGACACCTGCGCGCCCGCCCAACTCTCCGACCGCCTTGACGCGAATTCGCGTCGCGTTGCCCGGCAGATAGGTGAGCGGTACCTCCTCGACCTCGACCACCTCGACGCTTCCGGGCTCGGCGCCTGCGTCCACGGCCCGGGCGGTCGCCTCCTGCTTGGCCGCCCCCAGCGCCTCGAAACGGCTCAGCTGCTCCAGCGAATAGACCTTCTCGACTTCGCCGCCCACCTGGGCGATAGCCGCCCCGATCGCGTTCGCTACCTCGGCGTGCTCGGGCCGCTGGACTTCCGACGCACCGGCCAGGCGGTCGGCCAGGAGCACGCTACCGCCACCCACCAGCACGAGCGGCAGCGGATCCGCGGTCAGCTTCACGCGGTCCACCGCCTCCTCCACGCGTCGCTGCACCTCGGCGAGCCCGCGTTCCACGAGTTCGGAATCCAGGTTCCGGGCACGCGCCGGGTCGCCGATCTCGGCGCGGCCAGCCGCGACCGCCAGGTCGGTGGCCGTCACGGTCTCACCACCGAACACGATCGCTTCCTCCGTGATCCGCGCCCCCACGCTCGACGGGCCGACGGTCAACGGGTCGCGCCGCACGATCGAGCCGCCACCCAGCGCGATCGAGATGAGGTCGGGCATCCGGAAGTTGGTGCGCACATCGGCGAGTTTCACCGCAGTGGACGCTGCCCGTGGGAAGCCCTGGACTAAGATCCCGACGTCAGTGCTCGTGCCGCCGACATCAACGACCACGGCGTTCTCGATCCCCGCGAGAAAGGCCGCACCGCGCATCGAGTTCGTCGGCCCGGACGACATGGCGAGCACCGGGTAGCGAGCCGCGTAGGCGGCGTCCATCAACGTGCCGTCGTTCTGGCTGAAGAACACGGGCACGGCGAGCCCCAGGTCCGCCAGGGCGCTGCGGATCGCCCCTACCGCCCGATCCGCGATCCGGCTGAGCGCGGCGTTCAGGGCCGCGGCGTTCTCCCGCTCTAGCAAGCCGATCCGCCCGATCTCGGACGAGAGAGTGACCGAGAGCTGCGGCCACTCCTGCCGAAGCAAGTCGGCGGCCCGGGCCTCGTGTGCCGGGTTCACCGGTGAGAAGACGCCGCAGAGCGCCACGGCCTCGATACCGTTCGTCTGAGCTTCGCGCGCAGCATCGCGCAGTGCGGCATCACCGAAGCCGGAGATCTCGCGTCCGTCGAACTCGTGGCCGCCGGGCAGCAGGTAGCCGCGGCCACCCACTGCTGTCCGCAGCGCCTCGGGCCAATCGCAGAAGGGTGGAAGCAGTCGGGTCGACGGGCCACAGAGGCGAAAGACCGCGGTGCGCGCCAGCCCCTGACCCTCCAGGAGAGCGTTGGTGAAGTGGGTCGTTCCCAGCATCACGGCCTGAATGCCGCTCTTCCGACCTTCTAGCAGTATCTGCTCCAGCGCCCGAACGATCCCGCTGGTGACGTCCGGCGTCGTCGCGGTCTTTGTTTTCCTCACGACCCGTCGTCCCGCCATAAGCACGGCGTCGGTGTTGGTGCCGCCTACGTCCACGCCGACCCGCATCGCGTCCGTGCCCTCCTCGAGTCGGGCCGCCCGCGCCACGGCGCTGCTCATGGCTCTAGCGGCACGTAGGCCGCCTCGTAGCCGAACGCCTGCGGCCCCACCACGGCAAGCGCCTCGGGCGTCTTGAGCAGCGGCGGCGCCGGAAAGCCGAGCACGCTGACCCGGAACCCATAGCGGAGCAGTTCGGTCGTGATCGGCTCGCCGCGCTCCGCATCCACGATGCAGATCAGGTCGGGCACGGTGACGATCACATCGCCGTCACAGTGGGCCACTAGGTTCTCGTTCTGGAAGTCCACGACCAGCTGAGCGCCGGCATCGTCGTCCATCCCATCGATCGTCACGCGGCCGCGCGCGAAGCCCTCGGTCGTCCGCCGCTCCACATCGACAATCTTTCCCTGGAAGAGCACGTGCCCCGGTACGGTCCCCAGGATCGCGTCGATCGGGTTCGCCTTCTCGCGCTGGGCCCGGCGAACCGCGTCGCCGAGCGACTTCGCCAGCGACAGCGTGCCGGGGATCGCGGTCCGGCGGACGTCGGCCGCGGACATGGGCGCGAACGCGAAGACCGGAGCGCAGCCCATCACGATGGTCACAGCCCGGGCCATGCGCTCGACCCAGGTCGGGCTCACGGCGTCTTCAACGATGGCCGTGTTGCCCTTCTCGTCGCAGACCGCGGTCGGTGTGGGCGGGATCCCGTAGATGAAGAAGGTCGTCATCTGGAGCTCGGGGAAGGCGCGGCCCATCCCGTCGCCGTCCACGAGCGGAAGTTGCGCTAGCGACGCAGGGATCACGGGCTCCAGCGAGTTGCTGCCGCCGATCTCACCGGAGATGAGCGCGGTCGCGCGCTCGCCCGTGTGCTTCTCGATGGCGCGGACCGCTCGGTAGGATTCGGTTCCGCGGACTTTCTCGACGCCCACGGTCGGCGCGCCCATCCCGCCGACACAGACCACGCGGCTGTCCTCGGGCAGCTCGTCCAGTGCGAGCACGTCCACCGGGCCATGCACGCGCACCAGCTCGCGGGCGCGCAGCATCCCGATGTACGGGTTCCCGCCGCCGCCGGTCCCCAGGATACCGGCGCCGATGCTGATCGATTCCAGGGCGTCCTCGTCGATCTGCCACATGGTGAACTCGCGATGGGTGTCAGCGGGTCGGTCGTGCCGACGCAGCGTGACCTCGGCTGCACAGGGTACGACCCTCGCGTCAGGATGCGGAGCGGGGCACCTCACCGCAAGCGACGGCGATGTCGGAGTCTGTGGCTCCCTCTACCGGGTCGCTGAATCCTGCATTTTCCCAACAATACAACCCACAGGAGGTACCCATGAAGGCGGGCAGTACGGTGCTCGCAGTGCTCCTGCTCGGACTGGCGACTTTGCCTGTCAACCGCCCGCTCAGCAAGCGGGGCCGCTGTCCGAGGAGGACGTCGCGGCGATCCGGGCAATCACGGAGTCGTATACGCAGCCCGCGCTGGCTGCCGACGTGGCGGCACTTACTGCGTTCTACAGCGAGGACGCAGTTCTCATGCCTCCAAACGGGCCCGCGGTGGAGAGGCGAGCGGCCATTCAGGAATGGAACGAGGCGTAGGCGGCCCTCGGGACACTCACTCACGCCACCTTTACGCCGGTGCAGATCGACGGTCTCGGCTACGAGGAATGGCTGGCTGCGTGCCAGCCGCACCCCGATACATTGCTCTTCGTTGCGCGCGACGGTACTTGCCGCCAGACAGAATCGGTAGTATAACCCCACGGCGTGACTGATGAGCTCGAGTGGAAAGCGGTATCTGTGATAGCAGTTCGTTCTGTCATTCATCGCCGACGTGTCTCGGGAACCGGCTCAAGTCGACAATAGCCTTTACCTTCACAAATCCTCGTTCCTGGGACGATAATGCGTTGATTCGCCGAGGAGATACATGATGGCACCAGTTGCGGGTATCGACTTCCTCGGAACGTCGCGCGATCAACACGTACAAGTGGTGCGCATTCCGGTGGGATGACCCTCCGCGATCCCAACACCGCGCTGGCGATGGTCGGGTTCATCGACGAACACGCCGACGAGCAGCTGCAGTATCTCATAGCGCTGAGCCAGCAGAACAGCTATTCCTGGAACAAAGCGGGTACCGACCAAGTGGCGGCCATGGTCTTGGAGAGGATCGGGACCGCCTTTCGCTTTCACCGAGTGGTGGAGCAAGCCGAGGTGGGAGACCTCCACCTCCTCTCCAACGTTCCACCCGGCGAGAAGTCCATTCTTGTCCTAGCCCACATGGACACGGTTTTCCCGCCCGAACATCCATTCCGGGAGTGTTGGGTGGACGGTGACGAACTCCACGGACCGGGTACCGGTGACATGAAGGGGGGAATCGCCACGCTGGTCTATGCCATTCTGGCGTTGCAGGACGCGTGCGTTCTCGATGACGTGCCCCTTACCGTTGTCTTGGTCGGCGACGAGGAAGTGGGGGCGGTCACGTCTCGGCCAATTCACGAGGAAGAAGCGGGAAGGGCACTGGCCTGTCTGGTTGTCGAAGGCGCCGGCGCCAACGGCGAAGTGGTCGTCTCCCGCTATGGCAAGATAGGCGGACGCCTAGAATGCACGGGCAAGGATCAACATGTAGGTACACTGAACCAGGATAAGGCGAGCGCCGTTCTCGAGCTTGCCCACAAGACCATTAGGATCGAAGGATTGAACGGGAATCTACCCGACACCCGCCTGAACGTTGGCAAGGTGGAAGGAGGCTTGGGTCCGGCCACAGTCCCGGCCTTTGCATCGGCCCTCGTGGACATTCGCTGGAAGGATCAGGCACACCGAGATGTTCTGGTAGATATGGTTGAGCAGGTTGTGTCGCAGCCTGATATACCGGCCTGCAGCTCCAGGTTTCAACTCCTTAATGAGAGGCCGGCATGGCCCTTGACGCAAGGTACACGCATGCTGGCGGATCTGGTGAAGGCTGCAGGAGCGAAGCTGGGTCAACAGATCGGCGAGCAGCATCGCGCGGCCTGTTCCGACTCCAATTTCTATGGCGCCGCCGGCGTACCCACCGTTGACGGGCTCGGGCCCTATTGCGAGGGATACCATACTGCGGAAGAGTTCGTGAAGATCTCCACGATCAAAGAGCGGACCGGCCTTCTGGCGAACAGCCTGTTGAAGGTTGCCGACGGTATATCCCGAATATCCAGCTCTGCCGGGGGGAGATGAAGGCGGAAGACGTAGACTCGGGTTCCCGCACGAGCCGCTTCTTCCTCCGCTTCATCGCCGGCGCCGAACGGGTGGGCAACGTTCTGCCCCACCCCTTCACGGTATTCGTGATTTTGATCGCGGTGGTGGTGCTGTGCTCGGTTGTCCTGGCTTGGGTGGGGCTGTCCGTCTCGTATCTAACCATCGACGCGAACACGGGTGACGAGGTATCCAATACCATCCGAGTTCTGAGCCTGGCGAAGAAGTCCGTCGTCCAAGCCACCATGCAAGACTTCGTGCGGATCTATGCCACTTTCATACCCGTTGGATTCGTGATCATCATGATCCTGGGAGTGAGCGTCGCGGAGCAGACCGGCTTTTTCTCCGCAATGTTCCGCATCATCGTTCAGCGTACTCCCCCAGCCCTGATCACGTTCATAATCGCTCTGGCGGGAGTCTGCGCCAATGTCGCGTCGGATGCCGGGATCATCATCGTCCCCACACTGGGTGGAGCCATATTCCTGGCACTGAACCGGCATCCGGTGGCCGGAATTTGCGCTGGCTACGTGGCGGCATACGGGGGCTTCTCCGCCAATATCTTCCCGGCCGGAACTGACGTTGTTTTGGCGGGCATTACCCGGTCGGCCGTGAGCCATTTTGCGGTGGACGCCGTGGTCCATCCCCTGATGGACTGGTACTGCATGATGGGATCGACCGTGGTCCTCGCAATTGCCGTCACCGTCGTCACGGAAAAGGTCATCGTTCCGTATTTGGGCGAGTTCCAGCCTCAAGGCGAGTCGGTATCCCAGACCCCAGAAGATTTCCATCTGGACGACCACGAAAAGCGCGGTCTCAAGGCTGCGGGCGTTGCCACGCTGCTGTTTCTTCTACTGCTGCTGCTGTTAACCGTTCCGGAGAATGCCCTCCTCAGGAACGCGGAAGGGAGACTCCTCCCCCGTTCTCCCCTCATCTCAGGGATCATCGCCATCCTCTTTGCCTACTTCGTGGTCGTGGGCGTCGCCTACGGGGTGGCCTCACGGAGGCTCGAATCGGAAAGGGACGTTCCCAAGATGATGCAGCGGGGCCTGGTCGGCGTGGCCAGTTTCCTGGTGGTGTGCCTCCCGGCTTCCCTGTTCATTCACCTCTTCCAGGAGAGCAATCTGACGGCTGTCATCGCCGTCAAGGGTGCCGATCTCATCCGTGGTCTCGAGATCCGCATGGTCCCGACGATTGTGCTCTTTGCCATCTTCTGCGCCGCTCTCAACGTCTTCATCACCAGCGGCTTCACCAAGTGGCTGATTCTGTCACCCATTTTCATTCCCCTGTTCTATCAGTTGGATGTGAGCCCAGCCACCACCCAGATGGCGTACCGGATCGGGGATTCCACCACCAACATCATCTCTCCGGTGTCGGCATATCTCCCGTTTCTCTTGGGGCTTTTGGAGAAGTACAAGGAGAAGGGCCAGGAAGTAGGAATCGGCTCAGCCATGGCTCTCATGATCCCCTATTCCATGACCCTCTCGGTGGTTTGGATCGCCTACCTGACCCTTTGGCTCCTGCTTGGGTTCGATCCCGGACCGGGAGTCACCCTTTTCCTTGATTGAGGGATCCGTCAGAATGCTGAGAACCCACTGCGTGCCCATCTTCAGCTGCGCCTAGAGCCGGCAGGAGTCAACTTGTGAAGAATCACATCTACCCGACGCATCTGCCGCCGTTCTTGTTGGCCTTGTTCACCGTCTTCGCTCCCGTTGCGGCGGACGCCCAGACGCGGTCTGCCTCCGGGACTGAGTACATGATCAGTGCACCTACTCCCGAGGCGGTGGATGCCGGGCTGGCCATCTTCGCTGAGGGTGGGAACGCGGTCGACGCCGCCGCGGCTGTGGCTTTCGCGTTGCTGGTGACCGATCCCCAGATGGCCAGCGTAGGAGGACGGTCGCAGATCCTGATTCACCTGGCTGACGGGACGTTCGTCGGGATTGACGGGGCTACCCAAGCTCCGCTGCGTGTGGACGAACCCTGGGCCCAGGGCCACGGTTACGGGACTATTCCCATTCCAGGAAGCCCCGCTGCCCTGGAAGACATGCTTCGGGACTACGGAACGCGCTCGCTCGGCGAGGTCTTGCAACCGGCGATTCGGTTGGCCAGGGAAGGATTCGAGCTCAAGGAGGATCTTCACGAGGCATTACGTGCCAACCAGGAGAGACTGAGCCTGTACGTGGGCACCCGCGCCCATTTCTTCAAGCCCGACGGGACTTCCTATTCGCAGGGCGACACGTTGAGGCAACCCGCCCTGGCTCGGACGCTGGAGACTATCGCCAGGGAGGGTACTGAGGCCCTCTACCGGGGATCGCTCGCCGACGCCCTGGTGGAGGAGTTGGAGGCTAACGGGGGACTGATCCGACACGATGACCTGGCGCAGTACCGTCCCAGGCGCGGTGAGATCGTGGAAGGAGAGTACCGGGGATATCAAGTCGTTGCCCGAGGTGGGAATTGCGATGGCGCATCCGTCATTGAGATTCTTCAAATCTTGGAGCACTTCGACCTGGCATCATACGACATCGCCGATCCGGAGTATATCCATCTCTTGGCCCAGGCCCTCTACATCGGCGTGACCGACGAGTATGTGCCCGACTGGATGCAGGTCTCCAAAGCGCACGCCGCAAGGCGGGTGAGGGAGATCGACCTCGGGCAAGCCCCGCCGACTCCGGTTCGAAGACGGGATGGCGAGGGCGGGGACACCGAGCACCTCTCAGTCGTGGATTCCGCCGGCAACGCCGTGGCCATCACACAGTCCATCGGCCCAAGCTTTGGCTCGAAGGTAGCCAGTGAGGCATTGGGGTTCTTCTACGCCTACAGCTACGACATGAACGACGACCCCGTTCCCTTCCAACGTGAAAAGACCAGCCAGTCTCCCACCATGCTCTTCAACGAGGGGAAGCCGTTCCTGGTTCTGGGATCCGCCGGAAGTGCCCGTATACCAGGCTCGATCGTCCGGACGGTGGTAAACGTCGTCGACCATGGAAAGACCCTGGAGGATGCTCTCGGGGCCCGTCGCTGGTTCATTGCCAACAATGAGCTGCGAATCGAGGCCGGTGGACTCAGGCCGGCGACACTGGAAACGCTCCGCGCTCTGGGCTACGCGCTTAACCTCTACCCGGACAACTCCGGGTATTTCGGCCGCGTGCACGCCGTGTTCGTGGACCCGCTCACCGACCTTCTCGTGGGAGGAAGCGATCCCAGAGATTATGGGGCCGCGGGGGGCCGCTAGTACGCTGCTCTCCCACAAAGTTCTCTGCCGGGGGTCCGCGGTGCCGAGGACAAGGGGCGCGAGGGTTTCCTAAGCGCTATGCGAGGTAAAACGACGCTGGGCGGGATTGCTCACGGCTGTATGAGCGCTTTGGGCTACGCGGGGTTGGCGAATTACGGACTACATCATCGACGGCGCCTCCGAGATCTTGATGCACAAGCGATTGGACCGGCCGTGACGCGGCGCAGTTGGTACGCGGTGACCCTGCTGAGCGCAACCGCCATGGCCTTCATGTCGCGGACACCCTCGTCCGCAGAATCGAAGAGGCAATCGAGCAGACGACGCAGTCATCTTCGTCCTATCTCAGGCGTCGTTCCTAACTAGAGAAAAAACACGGAGACTTTTTGCTCTCTAGTGCTGCGGTGTCCACTCCGGTCAGTGTTCTTAAACCCACTGGTCGTGGGTTCGTCGTGGCTGTTCTAGCAGCGCGGCCGCAAGGTAGGTGTGCGTGGTGACATTTGCGGTGACGAATAGCCCGATACCGCTTCGGCCGTGTTGTGAGTTTTGTTGTGAGTTTCATGCTACCTTGTGCTCAAGTTAAGTGACCGAGATAGGACACTGACGCCCTGAACACCGCGTGAATACTACATTTTATCGTATCTGACCACTTTCCCGCCCTGAATGGGGTTCAGGAGGTCGCGGGTGGAGAGTCGCGCCGTGGCTGGCCGCGGCGCCCGGGCCGCCCCCACCCTCGCCCTACTGAACCTTTCAATCTGCCTGCCTCGTATTGACGAGTGACTTGCTGACGAAGCCCTCATCGCGCTGGCGGTGAGCACGACCTCGTGAGGAGACGAAAAAAGAACTCGGGAAAGCTTACGGCCGTTGCATGTTTGTCGACGCTCATCCTGCTTCACACTGGCGTCGTCGAGGTAGCCGGCGTGCATCGTGGCTTCCCCGAGATCCGTCCCTACCTCGTCGAGTCAACGGCCGGTAACCTCTCACCCGAGTGGGCCGCCGGGGGCATCGTCACCTCGGCGAGCGATCTCGTGCGCTGGGCGCAGGCATTGCGGGACGGTGAGCTGTTGGGGCCCGAGATGCACCGGGAAATGCTCACGTACTACCCTCCCCAAGAGCCTCGCGGAGGCCGAAGCCAGTACATGCAAGGCATCGCCAGGACCGAGGACTACTACGGGGACTACGCTGTACTGGGACACGGTGGCGGAACCCTCGGATTCACAGCGGAATGTACTGGCTCGAGGACACTGACATCGTGGTGGTCTTGCTGACCAACGTCGGCCAGATGCACAGCAGTCTCCAGATGTCGCCCGTCAGTACCTTCTTCCGCCAGGTGTGGCTGCCGGCGGTGTTGAGATACCTGGGACGGTAGCTACGGGCGAAAGACCTTGACGGCGCAACTGCGCCGCCTTCCAACGCCACGGTCCACTACCGTGTCTAACGTATTGACTGACCGGAAGGGAAGGAGCGTGGGCGAATGGACGAGATCAAGCGGGATCTCCAGTACGCACTCAGGCAGTTGGCACGGAGTCCTGGCTTCGCGATGGCGGCCATCCTCACCCTGTCACTGGGTATCGGCGCCACGACCGTTGCCTTCAACCTGGTGAACGCCATCCTCATCCGACCGCTGCCCTTCCCAGACCCGGATCGGTTGGTGACGCTGTGGGAACGGCGGGCGACCGGACAGGAGCTGACTCTCTCGTTCCCCAATTTCGAGGACTGGCGCGACCAATCGCAGACCTTCGAGGGAATCGCCGCTATCCGCTTCCCATGGCAGGTCACGGTGCTCGGCGGGGAGGAGCCCACGCGTGGGACCATCCTGCCCGTGTCCAGAGAGTTCTTCGATGTGGTCGGAGTGCAACCATTTGTCGGGCGTCCCATTCTGTACGACGAGAACCGCGAGGGAGGAGAGCGCGTCGCCGTGCTCGGACACGGTTTCTGGCAACGCAACTTCGGAGCCAACCCGGACTTGGGCTCCATCGATCTCGACATCTCCGGTGTGCCGTTCACTGTAGTCGGTGTGATGCCGCCAGGCTTCAAGGTCCTGGAGGAGGGTGACCTGTACACGCCTTTGGAGCAAGGGCCCTTCCGGGTACGCGACTCGCACAATTACCGAGCCATCGGGCGCCTCCACCCAGGGATCTCCTGGCAACAGGCCGAAGGTGAGATGAACGCGATAGCCGCCGGAATCCTCCAAGCCTATCCGGGCGAGACGCGCACGGTCGGCGTCAACATGCGGCCTCTGAGAAGCGAGGTTCTGGGAGATGTGGATCGACCGCTGCTCATTCTGTTGTGCGCAGCGGGGCTCCTCTTGATTCTTGCCTGCTCGAACGTAGCCAGCACTCTCCTCGCCAGGAGCACACTGCGGGAACGTGAGATGGCGATCCGTACCGCGGTCGGTGCTTCCCGCCCTCGTCTGGTACGTCAGCTGTTCACAGAGAGCTTGCTGCTGGCGGGGATCGCGGGATCCGTCGGGCTGGGCATCGCTCACGTCGCACTGGTTCTGGTTCGATCGCAAGGACCGGCTCTCGTGCCGCGTATCCAAACCGTGTCGATCGATGGTCCGGTGATTCTGTTTGCCCTGGGCGCGACGTTGCTCACCTCAGTGATCTTCGGTCTCCTGCCTGCGTTGGGAGTCTCGAGCGACCCGGCCGGCACGCTGCGCAGCGGCCAGCGAGGCGACACCCACAGAACCAAGGCGTTGGGGTGGAACCTGCTCATCGGTAGCGAGGCGGCTCTGGCCGTGGTTCTGGTGGTGGCTTCCGGCCTGCTGGTCAGGAGTCTCCAAGAGATCCTCGCGACGGACACGAATTTCCGCCCCGCCGGAGTTCTCACCGTAGCCATGAACTTCTCCGGCAGCAGCTACCAGTCGGCAGAAGCGCGAGTCGGCAAGCTGAACGAACTGAAACGGAAATTCGAATCGCTTCCCGGCGTCACTGCCGTGGGCTTCGTGAATCATCTCCCCACGCAGAACACCATGATGACCGGGCCAGTGTTCGCGTCCCCGATTCCTGACCCGGACGACATCGGACCGGGTGAAATCCCTCCGAGCTCCGGATGGCGCGTAGTGGACGAGGATTACTTCGCCGCGATGGGCATTCCGCTGCTCCGAGGTCGAACGTTCACGCGCGCAGACGGACCCGATAGTCCACCTGTGATCATCCTGAATGAGGCGCTGGCCAACCTGGTCTTTCCGGGAGAAGACCCGATCGGAAGGCAGGTCCAGTTCGTGCCCTTCTGGAGGGAAGTCGATTTGACCGTGGTAGGCGTCGTCGGTGAGGCACGAGACTGGAGGAAACTTCCGGGCAGCCAGCCCGAGGGATTTGTCTACTGGCCACAGAGGACCAACTACACCCGCTACCTGACAGCGGTGATCCACACAGATGGCGACCCGGCCGCGCTCACGCGCCCGGCCAAGGAGCGTCTCCGTGCCGTGGCCCCGAGCGTACCGGGGACGATTCGCACGATGAACGCCATCGTCGGCGCGAGTCTCCAAGAACAGAAATTCACCCTGACGGTCCTGGGCAGCTTCGCGTTTCTCTCGCTTTTTCTCGCGGCGGTAGGGATCTACGGAGTGGTGAGCTACTCCGTTTCGCGCCGCAGCCGGGAGATCGGGATCCGGCTGGCCCTGGGAGCCGGGTCGAGTACTGTGCGACAGTGGATCTTCTCCCGGTCGCTCGGCGTGGTCGCTGCAGGCGCCGCGAGTGGCGTCGCCGGTGCTCTCCTCGCTGGAGGTGTCATGGAAAGCCTGCTCTACGGCGTTAGCCCACGCGATCCCGTGACTCTGCTAGCGGCTCCGGCCGTGGTGCTCGCCGCAGCCGCCCTGGCAATCTGGATTCCGGTCTTGCGCTATACGCGCATCGATCCGCTGGTGACGATGCGGGCTGAGTGAGATCTGATACGAGAGAGCACACCCGAAACACCGGGTGAATACTAATTCTGCTGTATGTGACGGCGATCTCGACCCGAATGGGGTTCA
>JGI24422J19971_10000906_pt1 | contig 17409 bp, 12 predicted proteins | sample DeeMarSWOR152_54_FD_19971 | JGI IMG/M metagenome (IMG submission 19971) | reverse complement strand
TACCGGGCCATTGCGTAAATGGTGGAAGGTTTTTGCCGGCCCTTCGCTGGGGTTCCAAAGACAAGGCCGTTTCAAAATCTTCCACAGTCTCCGCAGGTTCAACAAGTAACTGAGAGTGCAAAGAGTGGAGAAAAGCTACAGGCTCTCTAAGTACTATGATTATTTTAGCTTGCGGATTAAAATTAAATATTTCCTGTGCTGCTACCTTTGAATAAAGATATTGCGTTGTGGATTCTCCAAGAATTTTCTCATCATTCGCCGCAGCAAATAGAGACAAATAATCCGCCTGCTCTCTATACGGAGTAAACTGCTTGCCCTTATAAAATGCGTCAATTTGATCAATAATATCTTTCGAAAAGAAAAGGGGTTCCTTCACCGGACTCATATATATTTGAGGATGCTGGGCCAACATGTAGTGTAATGCAGTTGTTCCTGATTTGGGCTGTCCTACAATAAAAAAATTGGGTTTTTCCACTATTTAACTCCATTATTTAATCGAACTTGTAGCCATGCATCTGTAACTCTTTTTTGAAAAGGGTTTCAACTATCTTGCGGTGTTTATCCGAGAAAACGTCTTGGTATGGTCGGTTTTCTGTTTGGTAATGACTTTTTGCGTAAGTTTCCAGAGAATCTTTAAAGGGTACACCGAGTCGCTTGAATATTTGTTCTAAGTCCTTCGATAAATTTTCATATTTCACAACTTGATCAACGATAATCCGCTCATGCTTATACCCATCAGTATAAAGGGTATAGTTAACGGGAAAATCACCTCTTGACATGTATTCATCGAAGGAAAGCTTCCCGTTACTTTTGTAATATAAGCGATAATAGCGAGATAAGGTCTTTTCCCAGGGATTTCTCTCAACACAGAACTTAAAAAAATTGTCCCATATTTTCTTGGGAAGCCTTGCCCTGACACGGAATGCTGGTATGTGGTTATAGAACCGCTTTCGTTTCAAGAAATCTTTAATGGTTCTTGCTGCTTCGTGGCGAGATTGTGAAAAGATCTCTTTAATCACATTAAAGGTCCCTTTGTAATTTCTTGGAATGTGCCCACTTTCCGGAGGTCCTATGGGTGTAACGATATCATTCTCACCACAATGTTTTGAAAGGAATACCTCAATACTAGTTCCTGCAGTTTTTCTTGTCTTGATGAATATGAATTTATACTTGTAGGATATAATCATGAGTATTTTTTAATCTATTAATCATTTCGGATTTGGCATTGTCAACTTTTTGTAATAACTGTCGAGTTTATTCCCAGCCTGCGCTGGACATAGATACCTCGCAGGATTTGTTCAAGAGAATCATGTGGCATTCTAACCCCTTTACGACTATCCGCTGGATTCTAAATCACAACTCTGAATACACTCCGTTCCCGTGGGTTGCAGTCGGATACCTTTGCAAGAAGCACGCAAAGCAAAAATGGCCGCAATCCTTGAACACCCAACCCCGCTAATAGGCTAACAGGAATAATCAGTTAGTTTGTTTATCAATAAAACGCTTTCACGAAGCCTGAGCCTGGCTTTTCTTGATACCTTCTAATAAGAAAGCCGCAAATGTTGTTATCATTAGTAACACCGCAAACACAATCGCAGCTTTCTTAGCAGCACCTTTGGGAACCATATATACCCTAGGCTTTCCTATAGCAGGAGTATTTGTCGAAATCGAGTTTTCTATCTTCTTAATATACGCATTCAAATAGCCTATTAATCCCTTGTCTTCGTAATCGTTTACCATATTAGTCAAGAATGCATGGAATTCTTGAATTGTATAATACGAAGATATCTTGTTTCTTACCTGGTCAAAGAGCCTTTCATTCAGACTTAGCAGACTCTTATCGTAATCGTACTTCTTCTGATTCGCTCTAATACTCTCTTCGAGGTCAATTATGTTCGCATCAGTCACCTGTATCTGGTACACCACAGGTAAATATTCGCTATTTTCACTTACGTTATCGAACTGTAAGACGATACCGCTTGGGATTCTATTTGAGTCTGCGGGTTTCAGGTTCTTCAATTTTGCTGAAATCGCCTTTTTTCTTTCCAACTCGAGTTCCAAACCAAATCTGTTTTCTTCAATATTAGCCATTTCTGCCTTGAGCTCGATAATAGTGTTGTTTAATCCCTGCTTAATAGAATATATTGGGAGGACCTTTTCAAAATTATCTCTTACAACTGAAGATATTTTCTGCATATCTTTTTTAGGCTTTCCCACTATAGTCATAGTCAATAATGTGCCCTTGACTCGCTGAATTTTCTGTAGGTTTTCTATATTTGTAGCACGTGCTTTTTCAAAATATGAAGGTAAAACTTCCAATTGTACATTTGCTCTTCCTATTTCCTGTGCATAGTTATCAAGTCCGTTTTCTTTTAATTTGGAGGTAAGCTTATCCAAATTTTCCGCACTGTGGAACCCATCAAGCAGTGTTTTGTATCCTTTTTCATCCAGCTCAATATCATAAATGTAAGTTACTTTGTGGCTTCTCGATCCAAAGAAAATAACTAATCCAACCGCTAACGCCGGCAATACCGAGCCAAGCACAATGAAGAATTTCCATTTCCAGAGAACTCTGAAATAGTCTATCAGATTTATTTCGTCTTCGTAGGTCTTTGCTTCCTTCTGGACATTCGTTGGAACCGCTTGGCTGTTTGGAATGCCGCTTTTTGAATTTGCCATCTTATCAATCTCCTACAGAATCATAAAAGAACGCAGAGTTCCCCAAAACCATATACTACGCACCATTCCTATTGTTTTTCCAGGTTATTTCTTAGTTTTGGACTGGTTTATTCTCACGCAATCCGGGCTTGGATAATAGCGTCTCTATAATCAGCGGTCAAGCTTTTTCAAGGTTCTCAGGGGGTATCCCACTCTCTGGATAGCTTTAGGGTCTCTTTGCGGAATTGTCCTTCTCTTTTTCCAGATGTTGGGCGATTTGTTTTAGCTGAGTGTTTATCTCTTCGCTTTGTCGCAGGAGATTCTCAAGCTGCGAATGTATTGTTTTTGATCCGAGAATACTCTGGGCGAAGATTAAGAAAAACATCAGTCCCAATGCTCCGCCGATGGCGATAAAGCTTACACACCACAAAATCCTTTCTACAAGTTCGTACAGACCGGCATCCATCGCGCGTTGGCCTTCGAATATGAAAAGCTACAAACATCCGCCTATTTCACGATTACCTTCAAACAATAACTAAAACCCTCACCCCCGTCAAATCAAAACTTAGGAGTTCTTGACAAGCTCCGGTTCATAGGATTTAGCTCTAAACTTAGCCGTGGTTTCTCTTCTTCCCGAAGACCCTGTTCTTGCCTTTTAATTCTTAATCGAATCCAAGTTTCAGCCTTGTCAACAATCCATGATTTCTACAGGATATCGATAAAAAAGGCTAATTTTTGCCCTTTTAACCTTGATTTATGGCGCCAAAAGGGTATAATTATAATAGTTTTTGCGGCTTCAAAAGAGCTAAAAGGAGAAGGGTATGCAACTACTTTTAGTTGGGTTTCTACAGGTCTTACAGCGGTATCACTGGGCATAAGGTACGCGATGAATATCCGCAAGACACGAAAACATTGGTTTTTACAGGTGAACATTATCATATTAGCAAGAAGCTATTTCACTTTTTGGTTAACTTGGCGAAAACTTGTACCGATATTACATTTGAAATCCGGGGAGATTGTACCGGCTTAAAAGGGAACAGCTAAAATGAGGATTGAAAATCTATCGGACGTTCTTCTTCTCGTTGTTTTGCCTGAAGATACGAAAGGAGATATCCAATGAAAAAATTACTGAATATTTCGCTTCTTTTGTTGGTGCTTGGTTTGTCTGGTTCCTTTAGTTGCAAGAGCAGCACCACTTCTTGGGAGGCTGGGCCGGAAGAACCTGACCTCGTAGAAAAACTTTTGGGGGAGGAAAAGTTTTTTGAGGACGAGGTTCGTAGGCCTACAACTACCGCTCAAATGGAAGCGACACCTGCTCCTGACGGGCTGGGGCAGGCAGCTATAAGTCGGTCCACTCCGCATATGATCTCAAGGAGCTATCCGTGCGCAGAATGTGGGACTATTCAGCTGGACAAGACCATGCCAAAGGAAGTCGAGTTAAACCAGCCGTTCGACTACTCTATCAAGATCACAAATCTAACGAACATGACACTGACTGATGTTGTGGTAGCCGAAGACCTTCCAACCAATTTCAAATTCGTAAGCGCCAGTCCAACAGCGGAAAGAAATGCAGATAATCTTAGGTGGGAAATGCGTTCGCTTGAGCCAAGAGGCAGCAGGCAAATCACGGTTTTTGGCGTGGCTACCGGCGCTGGGCGCCTTAAACACTACACAACTGTTGTCACCAACGCCGTTCCAGCCTGTACTACCGTGGAAGTTGTCCAGCCCAAGTTGGAGTTGACGCAGACCGCACCGGCTGAGATCTTGCTGTGCGACCCCATCCCGGTAAAATTCGAGGTGTCCAACTCAGGAACGGGGTCCATTCGAAACGTCAAAATCGTAAGTACTCTTCCTGCAGGGCTACGGACAATTGACGGCATGAGCGAAATTACTTTTGACGCAGGTACTCTAACGACAGGTCAGTCGCGACAATTCGTAGCCAACCTCAGGGCCACCAAAACCGGCAGATATGTTAACAAGGCAGTGGCCAGTTCAGCTACCGGTCTCAAGGCCAACTCGACAGAAACCACCACGATTGTCGGTCAGCCTGTGCTGATAATCACCAAGACAGGTCCTGAGCATATGTACCTCGGGCGATTAATTAACTATGAAATAACTGTTGCAAATAAGGGAGATCTACCTGCCAGAAATACTGTTGTAGAAGATGCCATTCCCGCCGGAGTAACTTCAGTACAGGCAACTGCAGCAGGAAAACTTTCTGGTTCAACGTTGGTCTGGGAGCTGGGTACTATTGAACCTAACGCCTCGAAAAAAGTAAGTGTATCCTACATACCAACAAAAGAAGGCTCTCTGGCCGATAGCGCCACCGCAACTGCCTACTGTGCAGAGGCCGTGACTGCTTCGGTGAAGACCCTGGTAACTGGAATACCTGCGGTATTGTTGGAAGTCATTGACATCGAGGACCCCGTCAACATAGGCAGCTTCGTGACATACGTGATTAAGGTAACGAATCAAGGCTCAGCACGTGGCACGAACATCCGTATTACCTGCGTTCTGGAAGATAATATTCGATACGTTTCGTCAGCCGGCACAACTCCAGGCTCGATAGAGGGCAACACGGTCAGATTTGCTCCGTTAAGCACTCTTGCGCCGAAGGCCAAGGCGACCTGGCGTGTGGTTGGCACAGCCGTAAAGCCCGGAGATGTACGCTTTAAAGTCACTATGAATAGCGATCAGCTTACTCGTCCTGTTGAAGAAACCGAGGCTACGTATCTGTACGAGTAGTTATGGTGGTAAAATATGGCACCCCGGCGGAGTTTATGTCGCGGTACCTTCATGAAAATCCACACTGTTTCTACAGTTGACTGCGATGCCCATACTCTCGATAAAGGTCTTAGACAATATCTCAAAACACAATTTGTCATTGTGACCTTGTCCTGAGCCAGCCAAGGCACGGCGGCGGAAAGTGACAGTTTTGANATAATTTTTAAAGTCCTGGCATGCCCGCTTTTATCTTTTTTATCCGCGTGTTCCTATTTCCACTACCCGCCCGCGCGCCCGCAACCTTTGCAGACACAAGCCTACCTCTGCGAAAGCACGGACGTGCTTCCACGAAAATGGGAAATGAGAATAGTCTGAAGGAAAAGTCTTGCCTTATTGTGTCGCAGTAGTTAGAGTTTTGCGAATGGTAATAATTGGCAGGGCAAATATTATGTGAGGACCCGATAGGTTGCAATGTGGAGAAGCCGTTGGCGTTGGAGCTAAAATAAAAATGCAAATCCAGCTTGAGTTCCGAAACTTAATTGACCTTTTTAATCAGTCCCTTGGCAGCATCAAAACTTTAGATAAAGAATACCTGGAAATCATTGCAACAGAACGAAGGGAAAAGCTGACCTTCGGACAGTTAAGAACAAGGGCACGAGATTTTGCGTTATGGCTTATTCAAGCCGGAGGCATCGGGATAAAAGACAAAGTGGCGATATTGGGTAAAAACCGCGCGGACTGGGATGTGGCTCTTTGGGGGATTATCCTTGCAGGTGCAGTGCCGGTGCTGATTGACCCGGAAAGGCCGGTTGAAGGGGTAAAAAATCATCTGATTCATACGGACGCTCGCCTGATTATTATGGCTGACGATTATCAGGACGACGATTCCCGCCGGGAGCTAAAAGAGTTTGCCTCCAGCCGGAACATAGGTCTAATCGGAATGACTGTCTATGAAAAAATCGGTCCGGCCAATATCCAGACAAGTAAATTGCTAAGTGAAATTTGCAGAAGGATTAAAGCTGATGACATCGCGGTAATTCTGTGCACTTCCGGCACCACCGGTGACCCGCGAGAAGTTGAGCTGACGCACGCAAATCTGATTGCCAATATTCAGGGTTCTGTGGAGAAGATTAAAATAACTCACGAGGACACGCTCGGACACATCCTTCCACCTCATCACTCTTTTGGCCTTACCGTCGGTAAGCTGCTGCCTTTTTGGGTTGGAGCAACCAATATTTACACTAACAGATACCGCCAGATATCTGAGCTTATCAGGGACAGAAACATTACCATTTTTATTGCAATACCTGCCCTTTTTACGGTCCTGGCAAAAAAAGTTGAGGAAAATCTTAACAAGCAGAAGGAAAAAAGACCGCTCGTCAGACTTCTCGACCGTTACCTGCCGAAATTGGTAGGCAGGAGTATCGTGAAAAAGCAAGGCTGGACTGCGCTTCGGTTTTTCCTCTCTGGAGCGGCCCCAATGCCCAGATGGGTACTGGATGTGTTCTGGAAAAGAGGTCTGCTGTTGTACGAGGGCTACGGCACTACGGAGAACTCCCCTGTTTACGGCTTTAACGACGACCCCCAGAAATTAGGCTCCGTTGGTAAGCCTATTTTCACCCTGCTGGTAAAAATTGTCAATGAAGAAAATCAAACCCTGCAACCCGGTGAAAAAGGAGAGATTGCTCTTGGCGGGCCGTGTATTATGAAGGGCTACTACAAGAACCCCAAAGCAACTCAGTCAGTTGTTGAGACTGATGGCAGTGGCATCCGCTGGTTGCGTACAGGCGATTTGGGCTATCTGGATGAAGATGGAAATCTTTTCATTACCGGCCGGAAGAAATACCTGATCGTGCTGCCCGGCGGCAAAAACGTGAATCCCGAACTCGTCGAATCGGCGCTTTCCGAGGCTCAGTTTGTAAAAGATATATTGGTGGTTCCCGGTTTCCAGACAGATTCGACCGGCATAGCACAAGAAACTGTCAAGGCAATTGTCCACCCAGCCTGGGACATAATAGAGAACCATACCAATCTTTCATGCTCTGATTTGGTCAAAAAACCACAAGCGCTCAAAACCCTCATTTGGCAAAACATCAATGAATGTCAGCAAAAAAGCCGGCAGTTGTCCAATTTTGAAAAGGTATCGTCGCATCATCTTGAAATAAGAATAGAAGAATTTCAAAAAACCTCGACCGGAAAGATTAAACGAGAATCTTATATTAAGGTGCAAAAAGCCAACACTGTAGATTCAGCACTGTGAAGAAATGGTTCTGAAATTTCCTTGAATTAAGGGTCTTTAGGCGTTTGAATTGTACCAGTGCAAAAGTGAAATTTTCCATCAATTCGTCTCTTTTAGGAGGATCTGCGATGCAACGCTCTTACTCCCGTCGAAAGTTCCTGAAGACCGCTGCGGCCGGTAGCGCCGCTTTGGCTCTGTCCGCCACGAGCTACTCCCGCGTCATCGGCGCCAATGACCGGATCTCCATCGGCGTCATAGGTTGCGGCGGGCGGGGCATCGGCGCCCATATAGCTGGCGTGAACAAACACGCCAAAAGTGAGAATATCGAAATCACGGCCGTGTGCGACCCATGGCGGGTCCGTCAGGAAGCCGCCGCCGCCAAAGTGAAGGAATGGTACGGGCGCGACGCACGGCGGTTCTCATCGTACCGCGACCTGCTGGCGCTGAAGGATGTCGATGCCGTTATGATCGCCTCGTGCGACCACCAGCACACCACGCATTTAAAAGCTGCTGCCGAGGCTGGTAAGGATGCCTACTGCGAAAAGCCACTGGCGATGAGGCTCGATAGACTCCGGGACGCCTGTGACGCCGTCAAGAAGGCCAAAACCGTTGTCCAGATCGGCACTCAGTTGCGAAGCCTCCCCAGCTTCACCGGCTGCCGGGAACTCTACAAGACGGGCATCCTCGGCACGGTAGGCCGGATCGAGCAGTGCCGCAACGGCGAGCGTCCCTACTGGTATGGGTACATCAAGGACGTCGAGGCCAAGGACGTGGACTGGAAGGAATTCCTGATGGACCGCCCGATGCGCCCGTTCGACCCCGTGTTGTACTCCGGCTGGTATGGTTATAGAGAGTTCTCCGATGGGCCGGTTCCCGGGCTGGGTAGCCACTTCATCGACCTGGTGCACTATATCACAGGCGCGAAGTTCCCCACGAGCTGCGTGTGCTTGGGCGGCACGTTCACGTGGAAGGATGAGCATAAATTCACCTGTCCCGACCATGTGCAGGCCTTGTGGATTTACCCGGAGGGCTTTATGGTCAGTTACTCGACGAACTTCGGCAACGGCAGTGGAAACAGCTTCAAAATCTTCGGCGACCAGGGTGTGCTCGATATGGTCAACTGGACTGCACCGGTCCTGACAGCCGAAGGCGGAGGCAAGAGAAGGGGGCAGATACGCGGCAGAAATCCCGTAAAGGAGGTGCCGCGGCCGGACCACTTCCTCGATTGGCTTCAATGCCTGCGGACCCGTAAGACGCCCAACGCCTCAATCGATGCCGGCTATCAGCACGCGGTGGCCTGCATCATGGCGATGCGGGCGTACGATACCGGGCGACGAATGATATACAACCCCCAGAAACGTGAGATTCGTGAGGGGTAAAAACGCGCGGGTGGTATCATTCTCAGGAATACCTCCGCAACGAATAAGGAGAAAATACAGATGAAGTCTTTCGACCAGCTTTCCCGCCGACAGTTCTTGGACCGGGGCCTTAAGCTCGGGGCGGCAGGCCTCGCGGCCCCCTACGCCGCAACATCACTCGCACCGGCTGCCACGGCAGCTACGACCGGTGGCCCCTGGCAGCTCGGCTGCTACACACGTCCGTGGGACCGATATGATTACCGCGTCGCGCTGGATGCCATTGCCGAAGCAGGTTTCAAGTATGCCGGCCTGATGACCACAAAGTCCAGGACGGGGCTCGTGATTTCGGCCTCAACCACGCTTGAAGAGGCCAAGCTGGTCGGCAGAGAGGTAAAGAAACGCGGCCTGGCCGTGCCGTCCATCTACGGCGGTGACATTGCGGTGAGTAAGTCGCTCGAGGCGGGCATCGAGGACCTCAGGAAACTCATCGACAATTGCGCCGCATGCGGCGCAAAGAATCTGCTGATGGGTGGAATCGGCAGTGAGAAGCTTTATAAGGCCTATTACAAAGCCATCGCCGAATGCTGCGACTACGCCGCTGAAAAAGGCATCGGCATTAGCGTAAAGCCGCACGGCGGCCTCAACGCCACGGGGCCCCAGTGCCGCAAGACGGTCGAGATGGTCGGCCACAGTAACTTCCGCATCTGGTACGACCCGGGCAACATCTTTTACTACTCGAACGGCGAGCTCGACCCGGTTGCCGATGCCGCCACAGTGGACGGACTCGTCGTTGGCATGTGTGTCAAAGATTACAGGCACCCCAAGAATGTCGCAGTGACGCCGGGCACGGGCAAGGTGGACTTCCCCGCGGTTCTGGCGCGGCTCAAGAAAGGGGGCTTTACCAACGGCCCGCTGGTTGTAGAGTGCCTTGAACCAGGAAACCTGGAGAAAACGCTTGCCGAGGCCAAGAAGGCCCGAAGGTTCTTGGAGGAGCTCACCGGCCAGAAGGGCCCGGCTTTGCAGGAGACGCCTGTGGCCACTGCCGGCAGCCTGACCGTAGGAGTTGCGGTCACGGACATCACTCCGCCCATCGGTTACCGTATGAGCGGATACTTCCACGAGCGGCTGAGTACCGGCACACTAAATCCGCTTCACGCTAAGGCCATTGTCCTTCGCCAGGGTAATGAGAGCGCGGCCCTTGTCTGCTGCGACATCATCGGCTTGTCGCTCGACGTCTCATCGCGTGCCCGCAGGCAGACCACCGAGAAGACCGGCATTCCGGCTGAAAACATCCTTATCGCTGCTACCCATAGCCACACCGGACCGCTTTACTTCGGTGCTTTGAGGAAACACTACCACGACCTGGCGATGGCTAACTATGGCAGCGACCCATGTGAGAAGGTTGACTACCCATCCGAACTGGTCACGAAACTCGTGGAGGTCATAACGCAGGCCGACGCGGCAGCAAAACCGGCCCGGCTCGAAGCTGGGTCGGCCGAGCAACAAGGCCTTTCGTTCAACCGGCGGTTCCACATGAAAGATGGAACCGTTCGTTTCAACCCCGGCGTGCTGAACCCCGATATTGTTCGGCCCGCCGGCCCAATCGACCCCGAAGTCGGCATCGTATTTTTCCGCGAGGCTGACAGCGACGGCGCTATCGCAGCGCTCGCGAACTTCGCCCTGCACCTCGATACCGTTGGAGGAACCATGTACGCAGCCGATTACCCCTTTTTCTTGGAGCAGTCGCTCCGAGAGACGTTCGGCGAGAATCTCGTCCTGCTCTTCGGCACAGGCACCTGCGGCGACATCAACCACATCGACGTTACAAAGATGGAGCGCCTCCAGACCGATTACATCGGCCGGACGCTCGCCGGGACCATCAAGGCGAAGACAGCATCGCTGCAGACCATCACCGAGTTGGCGCTGGCTGTGCGAAGCGAGGTCATTCACGCGCCGCTTCAACGTTACGGGCCGCAGAAGCTTGCCTGGGCCCGCGAAAACATCAAGAAGGTCGGAACCAGAGAGCTACCGTTCCTCAAACAGGTCGAGGCGTACAAGATCTTGGCGCTTGAGACACTTGGCGAGATGCTCCCGCTTGAGGTACAGGTCTTCCGGCTGAGTCGTGATGTGGCCGTGGTCGGCCTGCCGGGCGAGGTCTTCGTTGACCTTGGCCTCGCAATTAAGCGCGCCAGCCCCTTCCCGACCACGCTGGTAATCGAACTGTGCCAGGACGCTCCCGGCTACATCCCCACGAAGAAGGCGTTTGCTGAAGGCAGTTACGAGACCGTCAATTCACGGATCGCACCCGGAGGTGGCGAAATGATGGTCGAGGCAGCGGTGCGGCTTCTGAGGGAGCTTGGAACACCGTGAACCCATAGTGATAATGCATAATAGTAATACTTTCGTCCCTACACGCCGGAATTACGATTGCATATCCACTAACGATGGTTATAATGGAGCGTGCTTATCCCAATATATCGGGATGGAAACCCAGAAGATAATTGAAAATCGCATAAGAGCACAAAGCCCCTTATGGCTTATGTACCTGTTACTCACACTCAAGATAAGGAGGACTACGAAATGTCAGAAAAACGAAAAACTTTAGTCGCCGGTAAGAGCAGCGACGGAATCCAGCAGGTTACCCGTCGTCAGTTCATCGCCGGTGCCGGCGCGGCTGCTCTGTCGTTTACAGTCATCAAATCCCAGCTTGTTCACGGCTATGATGCCAGCTCAAAGCTTGATTTGGGGATAATCGGCTGCGGCGGCCGGGGAACCTGGATTGCAGAGCTGTTTAAACAGCACGGCGGATATAATGTCGTGGCCGCAGCAGACTATTTCCAGGACAGGGTTGACAACTTAGGTGACAAATTGGGTGTGGCCAATGCCCACCGTTATACCGGCCTGTCGGGTTACCGCAAACTCTTGGAAGAGGTCGATGCGGTAGCGATTGAGAGTCCGCCATATTTCCACCCTGACCAGGCTGCTGAGGCTGTAGGGGCTGGCTGTCACGTCTATATCGCCAAGCCTCTGGCGGTTGATGCACCCGGCTGTCGCAGTATCGCCGATAGCGGCAAAAAAGCCACGGAAAACAAGCTTTGTTTTCTCGTTGATTTCCAGACCCGCGCCGACCCCTTCTACTGCGAGGCGCTTAAACGTGTTCACGACGGTGCACTCGGCCAGTTTGCTTTTGGCGAGTCAACCTACCACGCCGGCGACCCCTTCCTCAGCAAGTACAAATACCTCAAAGACGATCCGCACAATCCTGAGAACCGCTTGCGGGCCTGGGGCCTGGACCGCGTGCTTTCCGGAGATATCATCACCGAACAGAATATTCACACCCTCGACGTGGCCAGTTGGATTATGAACGAGCCACCCGTATACGCCATCGGGACTGGCGGACGCAAGGTGCGTAACGTCGGCACCTGTTGGGACCATTTCGCGATTCTCTTCCAGTATCCAAACAATGTCGGCGTTACCTTCAGTTCCAGACAGTTCGACGGTCATGGTACCCAGCCTGAAGGAATACGAAATCGAATGTTCGGCTCCAAAGGAGTGCTGGAAACAGAGTACGGTGGACAGGTGCTGATTCGAGGAGAGAATTTCTATCGTGGCGGTAAAAGCCCCGGCATATATCAAGAAGGTGCTGTCGCCAATATCGCAGCTTTCCACAAGAATATTGCCGCCGGAAATTTCGACAATCCGACGGTTGCGCCGAGCGTACGCAGCAATCTTGTAACAATACTTGGCCGCACCGCCGCCTACGAGGGCCGCAAGGTAACCTGGCACGAGATCGCCCAAAGAGGAAGGAAGCTGGAAGCTAATCTTAAAGGTTTGAAAGCATAAAGATAAATTGAGCACGAAAATAGCGGCATAGTTTTTGTGAATCGCATGTCGGCTCTCGTGTATTTATGGAGGTAGCGAAATGGAATACTCACGCATAACTCGCCGCCGGATGATGGCCAATACCGCCCGTGCCTTTGCCGGGCTTGCCCTGACCGCTTCTTGTGCACCTTTTGTTGAGTCTACACAGGCCCGTCGCGGGTTCAAGCTTGGCGTTTGCGACTGGACGATAGGCAAGAGAACCGACCCGGCCGCCCTCGAGATGGCCAAGCGGATTGGGCTCGATGGCGTGCAGGTGGACTTCGGAAGCGGGCAAAATGACCTGCCCCTGTGCAATCCGGAACTGCAAAAGAAATACCTTGCCGAGGCAAAGAAACAAGATATCGAGATAGCGTCGCTGGCGCTTGGAGTGCTTAATAATATACCCTACAAGAGCGACCCCCGCGCCGAGCGCTGGGTTGCCGAGAGCATTGACGTCTGCAAGGCAATGAAGCTCAATGTAGTTCTGCTGGCCTTTTTTGGTGAAGCCGACCTGCGAAACGACAATAAGGGTGTTGACGTCGTTGTCAGCCGGCTCAAGAAAGTAGCGCCGAAAGCCGAGGAGGCCGGCGTTATACTCGGCCTGGAATCCTGGCTTAGCGCAGAGCAGCATCTGGATATCATCAACAAAGTAGGTTCGCCCGCCGTCCAGGTCTATTATGACGTGGCCAATTCCCATGCAGCCGGCTACGATATTTACAGCGAGATACGCCAGCTCGGCAGCCAGATTTGTGAGTTCCACGCCAAAGACAACGACGACCTGTACGGCAAGGGCTCGATCGATTTTGAGGAAGTCCGCCGGGCAATTGACGACATCGGCTATCGTGGATGGCTGGTTATGGAAGGCACAAAAATGCCGCTGGGAGTCGAGGAAAGCTGCCGCTACGATGCTCAATACCTGCGCAGTATCTTTCCACCAAGAGTATAAACACAAAAGAAAACGGCCATCGGCCTTATAAAACGAAAGGACAGAATATGAAATCGCATAATCTTTTTGCATCTCTAACTCTGCTGGTTCTTATTACGGCACAGCTCGTCTTCGGTACGCCGCTGGACGACTATGTGGCGGCACCGGATGCAAGCTATCATTACAGCGTGGCTAACACTATCGAAGGCAAAGGCTATACTGCTTACGTTCTGGATATGACCTCGCAGTCGTGGCGGACGAGCAGCGAAGTGGACCGAACCAAGTGGCAGCACTGGCTGACGATAATCAAACCTGATAGAGCGACCGGCAGCAAGGCTCTGCTCTGGATAAACGGAGGCAGTAACAGCCGCTCCGCTCCATCTTCGGCGGACCAGATATTTGTCGGCGTGGCCTTGGGTGCAAACTCGGTGGTTGCCGACCTGAAAATGGTGCCGAACCAGCCTTTGAAATTTCCTGACGGCGGTGGGCCTCGACATGAAGATGCGATTATCGCTTATACCTTCAACAAGTATGTTACGACCGGCGATGCGACTTGGCCGCTGCTGCTGCCGATGGTCAAAAGTGCCGTCCGCGCAATGGATACGATTCAAAGCCATCTCTCGGATGTTACCGAGGGCAAGCTGGACATAAATGAGTTTGTGGTTTCCGGCGGGTCCAAGCGAGGCTGGACTACCTGGCTGACCGCCGCGGTCGATAAGCGGGTTATCGCGATTATCCCGGCCGTCATCGATGTGCTGAATATGGATGAGTCGATGAAACACCATTTCAGCGCCTATGGCTTCTATTCCGAGGCCATAGAGGACTACGAAGATATGAATATCTTCGAGAGGCTGGATACACCGGAGGGTCAGGCACTGATAAAATTTGTTGACCCGTACGAGTATCGCAGCCGCTATACAATGCCGAAGTTTTTGGTCAATTCGANCGGCGACCAATTTTTCCTGCCGGATTCGGCCCAGTTCTATTTTCACGACCTGCCGGACGAAAAATACCTTCGCTACATCCCCAACACCGACCATGGTCTTAACACAGATGCCGTGGGCAGTCTGTTAACGTTTTACAAATCCATATTATCCGGCTCGCCCCGGCCGAAGTTCTCCTGGTCGGTCAAAGACGATGGCTCGATCGTCGTCAAGACCGAGACGACTCCGGCTGCGGTTAAGCTCTGGCAGGCCAGCAATACTGAAAAGCGGGATTTTCGGCTGGAGACCATCGGGCGGGCCTGGAAAAGCTCGCCTCTGGCCCCTGAGCAGGACGCTACGTATGTTGCGAGGGTACCTGAGCCGGAAGAGGGCTGGACCGCCTTTTTCGTGGAGCTTACCTTCGACAGCGGCGAATTTATTCCTTACAAATTCACGACAGAGGTGCACGTAGTGCCGGACACTCTGCCCTTTGCCAAATAACAAGGCCGTCGGGGGACTGCGGCGGTGAGCTCCTCGGCGGTGAGCCCCTCGGCGGTGAGCGCGGGACGGTCGAGCCGAAACAGGCCTTAGAGCTGTCTGGAAAAACGAGAATGATTATTTTGACCCGGTTTTTCTTTGGTGGGCAACAATAAGTGAAGAATATCGGTCCTATGAAAACACCAGAGGCGCCATGAGAATCATACCTGTAGTATTCAATAAGCAATGTGGAATCATTCCCAGATATATGTTCTTCTTCCATTGTATGATATAGTTTCCCGGCAGCAGAGCGAGTATTCGCTCCAGATTTCTCCATGGTGAGAAGAAGTGATAGACCGAGAACAAAACAGCATTTAACAGGGGTGCCCAACCTTTGAGACGGGAGATTCTCGGCAGAAGATAACCCCGAAAGTACAGCTCCTCAACAATGGGCCCGGCAATTCCATTGAAAACAAGACCCAGAATCCATGTGGCTAAAAGTGCAGGTTTGGAAGCTTGTTCGATATTATGGCTTAGAAAAAACCAATCCGGAAGCCATGAAAAATACTCTACCCTTAGATGGTCTTGTATTGGAGGTGCGACAAAAAAGAACGAAATAAATGCCCAGACAAGGAATGAGGGAATTATGACAAAGTGCTGCCATATTGGAATTTTCTGCCTGTAAAGAACAATTCCCTTTAATGACAATGTTTTGTTTTTCTTTTTTGCCTGATAGAGAATATATCCAAGTTCAAACGGAATCAAAACCAGCATAACCGCAAGAAACAGACAAAATAATGTGGGAAAATCCTTCTCTGTTAGTATTGGTGTCAAAGTGATAAAAAAAAGCAAAATCAAAAATCCAGGTAACAAATGGAGAATAACAGATTTCAATAATGAATGTTGTTCAGTATTTCTTTCGTTGTTCGTGATATGATTTTCCAAGGTAGTGTTAAACTCATTCATTAATTTGATATGCTAATCTGGGATTTTCCATTTACACGCTTAAAAAGCATAATTTCTCCGTACGAAATCAATGAACTTAACGAAATTACCTTAAACAATCAAGAATTTCAAATTTGAGATTTCAGATTTCAAGTCGTAAATTCCAGATTGCTACCCATAGGTAGTCGACCAATAAGCCTAAAAAAGCCCTGTCGACTCTGCCGACAGGGCTTTTGTTGGTAATCAAATTCTTGCTGATTTCAAAACAGTCGGTCAACTGGCACCTTTCATTGCTGTGATGTATTCTTGAAACTTCTTATAATCGCCGCTTTTCTCAGCTAGAGCAGAATAGCAGGCCTTCGTTTTCCCCATCTTGTTGTAATTATGCCTGGCGATTTCGATATACGCTCGTTTTGCTACATTAATCAAGTCTTTGTCTTTAAAGAGTTCTGGGTAAGTTATTGTCCACCCGTTTTTAGTCTTGTGAGCAAACACAGACAAAGACGCAAGGATGGGGAAAACAAGACCATCAGGCACATCTTCAATTTCTCGACCATCCCTGGTAATGCACCGAAGGCCGGTTCCCTGAAAGCCCTGGTGTGTTTTCCACTTTTCATATAGCGCCTGCGCTTCTGCTGCGATGTCAAGATAGAATCGGTAGAGTTTTCTGTATTTGATGTGTTCTGGATGTTTCTTATTGTGTGCTTTCTCCCAGATTTCTTGAAAATCCCTTAAGCATTTTGCTCTCTGACTATATGTGTAAACTTTATTGAATTCGCCATCTTTGACCCAAAGCTGCTCAGGCACAAGAGCTGCTATAACCTGTAGTAGACGTTCAGTTCTTATGTAGGAGTCAGAGACTTTCGTCTCCGATTTCTGTAACTTGGCACTTGGCATTTTCTTTTGCAGGCTTCTCTCCAATTCATCAAATTGACCTCTACGACCAACAATGGAGACTAACTTAACGTCATTTTGGTTATTTCGGGCTATGGAGATGTCAGCCACCAGGTCGTCATCCTCTGCAACGATAACCTCGATCTTTATGTGAATTGGCTCTATATTTCCATTTCTTCTTTCTAGGAAATCACGGACGACACCCTGGGTCTGGGCCCCGTTAATAATACTGGGCCTCTTCAGGACTAGTCGTTTTGACTTTTCGTCTATCTCACAGCTTTGAGCTACTATTGCTACGCCACTGTTCAAGACGGAAAAATTGTGCGAGTAATTCTCCAGCGTGTCCATGATGTCTCGATGCACGAATGTGTACGTCCTCCGTTTTTTACCCTCCGCGTCCAACAG
>JGI24422J19971_10000899_pt1 | contig 17449 bp, 18 predicted proteins | sample DeeMarSWOR152_54_FD_19971 | JGI IMG/M metagenome (IMG submission 19971) | reverse complement strand
AGTCTTGCCCTCCTCTTTCTAAGTCAAGCTTTGTACACTTAACCACAGCCATCTTTTACGATGGCACTCTGGCTAACCCCCTCATGCTTTCGCATATTGGGGAGGTTCCGCGCTTGCTATGTCCCGTAAGACCTGGGTCCTTATCTCAGTACCCATCTCCGGGCTCCCACTCTCATGGCCCGTACCGATTATGGGCTGGGTGGTCCTCTATACCACCTACTACCTAATCGGCCGCAGTCCCATCCTAGGGCGGAGGGCAGAGCATGGTCTGCTTCCTTTTGGGCGGGGAACCGTTCCAGGAGTCCTCGCTTATGGCGGATTAGGCACAGTTTCCCGTGGTTATCCGCCTCCTCAGGGTAGGTTGACAACGTGCTACTGAGCCGTTCGCCACGTCTCGCCATCTCGGGACGTTCGGCTTGCATAGCTAAGCCTCAGCCAGATAGCAGCGGGGTCCAGCAGGATCAACTGGTATTGTTTAGTTGACGGGAAGTTTTTGACCGCTATTTGTTTGTTTTTTTTGTTTTTGGGGGAGTTTTTGCTTGCGCTGTTGGATTGAACCTTTCATTCATTTTTACCGTTTTTTTTTGGGTTTTGTCTGGTTCTGACACCCAGCGCTTTTTTGTTTTGTTTTTCCGGGGGGGTTTTTGTTTTAGCGGGTTTTTCTGTTTTCTGCTGGGATTGTTATTTGTTTTTGGGCCTTTGCGTGATCTTCATTAAGGGAGTTTGGGAGTGAGTTATTGTTTTTTTTGCGTGTTTTTGGGAGGGTATCTTTGTGTGTTTTTTTTTGATATCTCCCGCTCTCCCTTTGATCCTTCAACCAAAAGAATAGGTCTTTTTTTCATTCTCTTGGTTTGCATCTATTCTTCGACCAAGGGAGCCTTACACCCAAAAGAGTGGGTTTTTCGGTTCATTGGTCTGCATCTAGGGAGTTACTATTATTTTTGTAGCAAAACTTTGTTGTGTGTTGGGTGTTTTTATATCTTCTGGTTTGGTGGGGAGTTGATCTTTTGTGTTTTTTTTGTTTATTTGCATTTATATTTGGTTTGTTTAAGGCTTTTAACCTTTTGGTTTATTTTTTTGTGTGTATTTTTTGCGTGTTTTTGTTTTAAAGTTTACATTTTTTTGGTTAGTGGTTGTTGTTTTTTTGCGTGTTTTTGGTTGGGGGTAGTTTTTTTAGGGTTGAGTTCTCAAGCGATGGTAAAAATTTGCCTGAAAATAATCATCTAATGTATATCTAAGAAGAGCTGGTGTTTTTCGGTTTTCTTAGTTTTGGAGTATTTGGTAGGCTTTGTGTTTTTCTCTTTTTGTGATTTCTCCTGCTATGTTTGTTTGTATGAGTTTTTTTATTTCTTCTTTGTTTTGTGTGTGTCCTAGTATGTGTCCTAGTTTTATGTAGGCGGTTTCTGGGAGCATGTTGGCTCCGGGTATTACGCCTATTTTTAGGAGTTTTCTGCCTGTGTCGTATACGTTCATTTTTATGTGGCCCCAGAGGCATTGTGTGGTCATTACTATTGTCATGTTTTGTTGTTGTATTGCTCTTTCTAGGGTGGGGATGAGTGTTTCTGGTGTGTGTCCGAGTCCTGTTCCTGCTATGACTATTCCTTTGTAGTTTTGGTCTATTAGGTGTTCTATTATCTCTTTTTTTATGCCTGGGTATGTGTATATTAGGGCTGTTTTTTCTTCGAAGGCTGTGTCTGCTATTACTTCTCTTCCTTCTTCTTCTCCTCTTTCTTCTTTTTTCTTCTCTTCCTTCTTCTTCTCCTCTTTCTTCTTCTTGTTGGTTTTTTTTCTTTTGTTGTAGTCTTTTCTTAGGGGTGTGATTTGTTTTGTGAGGGGGTTTACTTTTGCGAGGGGTGTGTCGTCTATGGTGCGGAAGGTGTCTCTTCTGCTTGAGTGCATTTTTCTTGCTCTTGTTCCTCTGTGTATGAGGCAGGTGGGGTCGTTTGTTGTTTCGTGCATGCAGATTGTTACTTCGGCTATGTCGCTTTTTGCGGCGGTTAGGGTGGCGCTTATGAGGTTTGTTGCTGCGTCGCTTGAGGGGCGGTCGCTGCTTGGTGGCGCTTATGAGGTTTGTTGCTGCGTCGCTTGAGGGGCGGTCGCTGCTTCTTTGGCTTCCGACCATTACGACGGGTACGGGTAGGTTTTTTAGCATGAATGTGAGGGCTGATGCTGTGTAGTGCATTGTGTCTGTTCCGTGGGCGATTATGACTCCTTCTGTTCCTTTGTTTATTTCTTTGGCTGTTTCTTCGGCGATTTTTTGCCAGTGTTCTGGTTTCATGTTTTCTGAGAATATTTCGTAGATTGTTCTTGTTTCTAGGTTGCAGATGTCTGTTAGTTCTGGTACTGCTGTGAAGAGTTCTTGGGGGGTGAAGGCGGGTATTACGGCGCCTGTGCGGTAGTCGAGGCGGGCTGCTACGGTTCCTCCGGTGCCTAGGAGGGTTACGTTGGGTTTTTTCTCGTCTTTTGGAAAGGTTTTTTCTGGGAGTTTGTAGGCGGCGGGTTCGTATCCTTTTTCTTCTATTGTTTCTATGTCTTTGATGTTTATTCCTATGTCGTATCCGTTTGGTAGTTTTATCACGATGTGTTTGTCGTCTCCTAGTTCGCTTCTTGGGAGCACTATTCCTTCAAAAATTCGTTTTTTTCCTGTTATTTTTACTTCGGACCATACTTTTACGCCGTACTTTTGTAGCGTTTTTTGAGCTTCTCCTCTGTAACCTTGTAAAGAATCTTCTTCTTTTTTATCCATGTTTTAAGCCACCATTAAAATCTCTTAGATTTTCTCACGTTTTTTTTTGTTTTCGAACTTTTTTTTGCTTTAAAAGTTTTTTATCAAAGATATTTCTCAGGATTTCGATTGTTGTCTGTTTGTTTTTTAAGCCAATGGGGGATAGTGGCTTTAGGTATTGTGTCTCTGAGGGGAATATAGGGTTTTATATCGATTATTGGGCTGTCCTCCAGAGCATCTAATCCCTCGACATCTATATACTCATAGTTTCTCCCTATTTCCAAAATTTTTACTATACATAGTCCTATGGGGTTCGGTCTACTCGGGCTGCGGGAAGAAAAAACGCCTACGATGGGGGCGTCGGGATGTCTTTTTGGATGGACTTTTAAAACAGTTCTATGCTCCGAATTATCGCGAAGATGAAACCAGTAAAGGATTATTAAGTGGGAAAACTCCTCAATTCTTTCAAAACCTTCTGCAAACTCTTTTTTAATCTTTATCTTGGCTTTTTCTTCGTCCCAAACTTTTGCTACGTATCCTATGGGGTAAACTTTTTCTTTTTCTAAATTTAGCAAGAGTGAAAACCTCTTGTTGAGCCTGTTTTCGGGTTCGCTTTGTTTTTTTTTGTTTTTATGTCAAATTTGGTTTTGGTTGTTTTTTTAAATATAGTCTTGAGATATTTTTATAAGGTAGGAGTTGAAGGGTTCTAAACTATTAATATGTCCATATATAGGGTTTAATTGTAATATACTTAAGGAGTAGAAAGTTATTTGAGATGGGATGTATATATTTTGTTTTAGGGTTGTAGGTGTGATAATTTTAAGGTGATTGCTTACGTCCGATCTTGGGGTGAAAAAGAGGTTTTGCATGGGGAAGGAAACATTATTCAAAGGAAGAAAATCTTTGAATGATATTTTGCGTGTTGTAAAAAGGCGTGACTCTTATTTTTTTACTATTAGTACGGTTCCGGCAGGTAAAAGGAGGAAAATTGTTGCACGGTTGGAAGTGGACGAATTCACTCTTGGATTGTATAAACTTTTCAAGATTTATGTTGATCCTGATTTTAGGAACAAGGGATATGGAAAGACCTTGATGAATAAGTTTCTAGACTTTTTAGATGAGAGAAATGCGATAGCGACCCTTGTTGTAAAACCTTTTGAAAAAGGTGGTAAAGAGTTGTTAAGAAGGGAGTTTTTAGAGCGGAGGAAAGGTCTTATAGAATGGTATTCAAATTTCGGTTTTAAGCTTTTAAAACCTTATACTGAAAGGCAGCTTAACCATGTTAATACGGGCATACGCATGATACGCAGGTAAGAAAAGCAACTTTAACGGTTTTTTCATGTTTTTCATGTTTTTCTGGTTTTCAGATGTTTTATTTAATATATAGTGCAGCATTAAAGTTCCTCAAGCATTCCTCGGTAAGGATTTTAGTTTTTTTGTTGTTGTATGTTGCGCTAATGTTAAAAGCTAGTTTTTTGTTTATCATTTTTAGTTAAGCTAAGGTTTTTTGGGTTTTTACGGAGTGGGTTTTTTGGTTTCTGAAATGGTTGAAAGTGATAGGTTGGATTATGGAAGTGTTGGTCTTAAGGTGGGTTTGGAGATTCATCAGCAGTTGTTTACGCGGGGAAAGCTTTTTTGTCGTTGTCCTGCGGAGTTGAGGAAGGAGGATCCTGATTCGCGCGTGGTTCGTTTTATGCGGCCGACTTTGAGTGAGATGGGGGAGTTTGATCCGACTGCTCTTATGGAGTTTAAGAAGGGTAAGAGGATAGTTTATGAGATTTATGATGATACTACTTGTCTTTATGAGATTGATGAGATTCCTCCTTTTGAGGTGGATGAAGAGGCTGTGAATATAGTTATAGAGATTGCTCTTTTGTTTAATGTGGAGGTGCTTGATGAGTGGCATATTTCGCGGAAGCAGTATCTTGATGGTAGTGTGCCTACGGGTTTTCAGAGGACGATGATTGTGGGGACTGGGGGTTTTTTGCCTTTGAGGAGTGGTAAAAAGATTAGGGTTTCTTTGCTTTCTTTGGAGGAGGATGCTTGTAGGGAGATTGATGAGAGTGAGGAGGAGATTGTTTGGAGGACTGATCGTATCGGTATTCCTCTCGTGGAGATTGGTACTTATCCGGATATATCGTCTCCTGAGGAGGCTGTGGAGGCTGCTCATAGGATAAGCAGGTTACTTCGAGCTACGGGGCGTGTTAGAAAGGGTTTGGGCACGATACGTCAGGATATTAATGTGAGTATTGAGGGGGGAAGGCGCGTAGAGGTTAAAGGGGTGCAGAGGCTTGAGTGGATTGCGCCTCTTGTTAGGAATGAAGTGTTGAGACAGTTGGCTCTTCTCGAGATTCGGGATGAGTTGGAGCAAAGAGGGTTGAAAGTAGAGGAATTGACTGTTGATTTTAAAGATGTTACTGATATTTTCTCAGAAACTAAGGCTAAATTTATAAGGAAGGCTGTGGGTAAGGGCGCCGTAGTTTTAGGCGTTAAACTTTCAAAATTTGCCGGTTTGCTTGGGAAGGAAGTTCAGCCGGGGAGGAGGTTTGGGAAGGAGGTCTCAGATAGAGCTCGGGTAATTGCTGGTGTTGGTGGCATAATTCATACGGATGAGCTTCCAGCATACAGCATATCCGAGGATGAAAAACAGGCGTTGTTATCCGTTTTTGGGGCTCGTGATGATGATTGTGTTATTGTGGTTGTTTCTGAGCTTGAACGGGCTAGAATGGCTCTTGAAGAGTGTATAATCCGCGCTAGAGAGGCTTTAGGCGGTGTGCCCCCAGAAACTAGGAGGGCGTTGCTTGAAGGTAATACGGAGTTTGAGAGACCTCTTGGTGGTGGTGCTAGGATGTATCCTGATACGGATACGCCTCCGATATCTATTCCTGAAGAGCTGGTAGAAAAAATTAGGGCAGAGTTGTCTGATTATCCGTGGATTCGTGAGGAAAGATACGTAAAAGGGCTTAAATTACCTGAAACTTTAGCTTATGAATTAGCGGTTCATGATTATGCTATTTTATTTGAAAATATTGTTAATGAACTTGGTATTGATCCGATGCTTGTAGCTACCACTGTTCTTCAGAAGATGAAGGCTTTGGGTCGGGATGGTGTTCCTGTTGATAGGATAACAAGGGATCATCTTTGGCAGGTTTTTGAACTTTTAGCTGAAAATCGTGTAGCAAAAGAAGTTGTTGACGACCTTTTAACACATCTTGCTAGCAATCCTGGAGACACCGCTAATATAGCCGTTGAAAAGTTGAAACTTGAAACGGTGTCCGTTGAAAAAGTTAGAATTTTCATAAAAGGGATACTGGAGAGAAATCTCAATATAATTAAAGAAAGAGGAGAGAAATCTATCGGTCCTCTGATGGGGGAGATTATGAAAGAGTTACGTGGGAAAATTGATGGGAAAACAGTTAGCCGAATCTTAAGAGAAGAGATAAAGGCGGTTCTAGAACAAGGCTAAAGAAATGAAAAGAAAAGTGATTGCATCTGTTAATTATGAGAAAATTGTTTTTTAAACTTTAATTTGCGGATTTTTCTTTTAGAAATTCGGATATTTTTTCTAGAAGATATTTATTTTTTTTAGAAGTTATTTAAGTATAAGTAGTGTTGATTAGGTAGGTCTTTATTTTTGCAGGAAAAACTAGTAGAAATTAGTTCTGTGTTGGAGGAATTGTATAGCTCAGACAAGCACATTATCTCGGTGGTTTTGGTAGATGATGTTGGGCTTTTATTATTTAGTGCAGGACTAGGAAAAGATGATCCTAAAGAATTAGTTATGGGTCCTATATCTCACGCGATTTTCTCAGGTAATATGGAACAAGGTGAGAGGGCAGAAATGAAGAGAATGGACCTTTTAACCTTAGAGTTTTCAAAAGGTTTTATCCTTATTAACCCCTGTTTTAAAAACCATATTATTTCAGTGGCTATGGATAAAAATGGAAATATCGGCCTCATAAGGCTTAAATTATCCAAAGTCCTTGAGAAAGTCAACAAAATACTAATGGAAAAGCCAAAAGCCCCGCAAAAACCCGAAATCGTTGAGAAAGACTTAAAAGACGTCTTAAAGCTTATAAATTGGTAAAAAAATCGCCCTGTTAAAAATTTCCTATTATTAATTTTCTCTCTTTTTTTTAATTTTCTAGTTTTGAACGACCTTATTTTTTATTTTTTTATATATTATCGCATTTTTTTAAGTTTTCTAGGGGGGAAAATTTTATGAAAAAACTGAGGTTTTAATTGGTCAAGATTTAGGAGGAAAACTAATATTGGATAAACATCCTGATGAGATGATAAAAGAAGCATTAAAATATTATGGGGACATTGAAGAAAAAGAGCAAAAACCTCCCTCTGAAAAAACTGTTAACATCTGCATCTGCGGCTTCTTCGCTTTTCTAATTTTGGCAGCGCTTTTTTTAGTTTATTTTTTCCTTGCTTTTTTTTAGGTGCTACATTTCTATGTTTGAATTTATAAAAATTCTCTAATGTTTTTTTTGGTGTTTTTCCATGGATCTTTTAACCTTTGTTTTGTTGGCTTTGTTTGTTTTTTTTGCTAGTTTTTTAGCAAGCATGGTGGGCATAGGCGGCGGAGTCTTTTACGTGCCTATCTTGGTCCTAATTTTTGGTTTTAGTATGAAGGAGGCGGTCCCCCTCAGTTTGGCCATGATTCTTCCTACAAGTATAGGCGCTACAATAAATTATCTTAAAAGCGGAAAGGTAATTTTAAAATTAGGGTTATTTTTAGAGCCCGTCACCTTAATTGGGGCAACTTTTGGCTTTTATTTTCATCTACACGCTGGGCAAACTATACTAGTGTTCCTATTCTCCTTGGTCTTATTCCTTTCATCGATAAAAATTTTTACAGGCTCTAAAAGGGCTTATAATGACGTGGAAAACGGTTTTTTTCCCTTTTCCTTTAAAAATCTTTCTAAGAACGTCTTGCTTTTAGCTCTATTATTCTCGTTTTTAGCCGGGTTTTTCTCAGCTTCTTTAGGGATTGGTGGCGGTGTCATAAAAGTCCCTATACTGCACCTTGTTTTGGGGGTTTCTATGCGTAATTCTGTCGGTACCAGCAGTTTCATGATAGTGATTACTACAATGTACTCTTTACTCCTCTATGGATCATTTGGTCGCGTGAACCTAGGTCTCGCCTTACCTCTAGCTATAGCAACTTTTTTTGGTGCTTTTTCAGGCTCAAAATTTGCTTTAAGTTACGTGAAAGTTGAGCGTATCCGTATGTTATTTGCAGTAATCCTAATCGTTGCAGCAATACGCATGCTTTTTCAATCAGTTTTTTGAAAGATTTTCGATTATGTTTTTGGCTAGGGTGTCTATATCCTCTTCAGAAACGTCTGTTTCCTGCTTATTTTTGTTGATTAAAAATAGTTTTTTATCTTTTATCCGTAATTTGACTTCAGAACCGTTCTTTGAAACCTTTGTCTGCACTTCTTCCCCCTTTAACATCATCTTTATATCAAGATCGTTATCCATGGCTTTTAACAGTTTTATAACGTCTTCAACGACTTCAATGGGCTCTATGGGTTTTTCTTTTTTAAGTATATTAAACCTCTTTTCCTCTATTCTGTTTTTTATCCAGCGTATAGCCTCCCTGGGATTGCCGTGGGAAAACCTGTAAGCAGAAAGGAAATCGTTTTCCGATAAAGGATACAACGAATCCTTTTTCTGACTTGTAATCCCTTTGTTGGTCCAAAAGTTCGATAATACTTTTTGACAAAATTCGGTTATATCTTTTGCAGTGAACCGCCTAAGGATTTTAGGTTTCTCTGTTCTCCCCTGAGCCGCGCTTGAAGCCATTGAGATTATTTTCGACCAAATATCTGTAAGACAAGCCATAATAATTACAATATTTTTGCACTCGTTAAAAATTCTTTTTACGTTTTCTAAATACCTGATCTGTGACTCTTCACCCCCCTCCAAGTACGGCGCTTCAAGCTCGTCCAAAAATAACACTAAAGGTTTTTCAAGATTATCAGTTAAAATTTTTAACGCTTGAAGTGCGACGTCTTCACGAAAAACTGGTTCACGTGCACACAAAACCTCCAACTCATCCTTAGAAACAGGCGTCCCACAAAGATATTTTACCGCCAAATCTCTTAACTCTGGTTTTTCAATCTTTTTTAAAACTTGAATCAAATCCGCAGCATACCCTGGATTATGTAACATTGCTTTATCTAAGTCTCCATAAGCTTTTTCCAAATTTTCAGAGATCTTCTCAAAGATCCCATAGCCAAGGTTCTTCACCGTTGAAAAATAGACGTGTTGAATAAGCCTGTCATAACCCTTTAAAGGAGGTGTTATGTAAACAATATTAAGATCATTGTGTCTCTTTTTAAGCGCCCAATAGAGGTGAGTTTTTCCGTAACCTGCCTCTCCTAAAACGGGCAAAATATACGGCATCCTGTCCCGTGAAACAGTTTTAATAACATCAACAATCGCTTCTTCTACATGCACTCTTGGCTCTATTATGTCTACTTCATCCGGGATGTCTGAACGAGATACAAAGATCCTAAAAGGATTTTCCTGTATTAAAATCTCATCTTTAGATACTTTATCTTTTGCCATTTTATGCCCCTTCTTCTAAAATAATGTAATTATATACCCCGTGAGGGACCCTGATTCCTCCCCGCGTTTTTAAAGAGCTTATAGCAGTCTGAAGCGTTAATCTCCCTTTATCATGAAGCTCCAACAGATAGTTTTCAAACTTCTCTCGAGATATGGGAAGCGCTTTACGAACCTCCTCCCAAATCTCCGATATTTTCACCAAGGGATTTGAGACAGTAATTCTCCGCCTATAAGCTTTTCTAACGCTTTGAAAGAAAACCTCCTTCTCCTTATTTACATTCAAAAAATCATGATTATTAAAACCATCATAGTCTTTATTCGTCTGACTTAAACCTTGAACTTGTACAAGCATGTCCTCAAGTTTAACCATAAGATGTTTAACTTGTAAAAATAGTTCTTCTATCCCTTTCATGTCGACATTTGTTTCAATCTTTGGCGGTGGAAGGGTGTAATTTTGTTGAAGCAATTTTAAACCTTTATCCGTTATCAAGAAAGTTTTTTTAGAACTCTTCTTTATTTTAACTAACTTCGCTTTTTCTAACTCTAATAATGCTTCTGTTTGCTCCTTTTTCCTCGCGTAAAAACCGTCTTTGCCAAAAAACCTGACAACCGAAAGTAGTTCTAAATCACTATTCATAATAGAAACACCCAAAAAAGTTCCCTTAATAGAAAAAATTAAACCCTCTGTTATCCACATACTTTCCATGTAACATGAAACGCTCAAAAAGAACCATAAAAAACTAAAAAAAGAAGTAAAAATAGTTAAAAACCAATATAAAACAGCCTTGCAAGGAGAAGTAACCCAATTGGTCGAAAATAATGATTCAGAGATAGAAGAAGGCAAAGTTTTTCGCGATTATTTATGGTGCCCCGAAAAGATTCAATATATAAGAAGACACCACCAAAAAAGAAAATTCGCCTGCACGCTATGCGAAATAGTGAAAAAAAACCCCCAAGTCCCAAGCTGGGAACTTTTCAGGGACAATAAAGCGATGGTAGTTCTAAACATATACCCATTCAATCCCGGACATCTAATGGTTGTGCCCTTAAAACACTACGAAAATTATGAAGATTTAAACGATGATTTACTTTTACACTTAAACAAGCTTGTTCAAGACTCCATCCTCCTCCTCAAAGATCCCTACAATCCCGACGGGTTCAACGTAGGAATAAACCAAGGATACGCTGGTGGCGGAAGCATCAAACACTTGCACATCCAAATAGTCCCCCGATATAAAAGAGAGGCCAACTTCTTCGACATATTTTCTGGCACAAGAGTTATTGTCGAGGGATTAAAGGACACCTACGAAAAACTGATGGAAAAAATAAAAACAAAAAAATACTTCCAAACAAACAAAAAATAAAAACAAAAAACCCTCCAAACAACCTCTAAAAATCTAAAACATCTCCACTTCAATAAAATAACAGTATAAAATAAAAGGGTATAAGGGGATGGTGACATAAATTAAAAATGTTTTAGAAACCAATTCTTACCATGGAGTTCCAAATCATGATAGCCTTCGGACCGGTCCCATCTAGACGTTTAGGACGTAGCTTAGGAATCAACAATATCCCCCCTAAGATTTGCAGTTATGGCTGTGTCTATTGCCAGTTAGGACGTACAATAAAGAAACAGGTCCAGCGCCTCATATTTTATGAACCAAAGGAAATTTTGAAGGCGGTTGAGGAAAAGATAGAAAAAACAAGAGAAGTTGGCGAATCCATCGATTACCTTACCTTCGTACCCGACGGCGAGCCTACGCTAGACGCTAATCTTGGCTTTGAAATCGATCTTTTGAAGCCCTTGGGGATCAAGACTGCGGTGATCACCAACGCCTCACTCATTTGGCGTGTTGATGTTAGAGAAGACCTTATGAAAGCAGATTGGGTCTCTTTGAAAGTAGATTCGACCCGAGAAAGGTTCTGGCGCAGGATCAACAGACCCCATCAAAATTTGGAATTAGACACAATTTTGGACGGTATGTTAGAGTTTTCCAAGGTTTACGACGGAGAGTTAGTAACAGAAACGATGCTTCTAAAAGGCGCTAATGACCGTGAGGAACATATTAAGGAAGTTGCCGACTTTTTGACACAGTTGAAACCCAGTAAGGCTTACTTATCCGTCGCCACAAGACCGCCCGCAGAAAAGTGGGTGCAACCTCCCAGTGAAGAAGTTATTAATAGAGCCTACCAAAACTTTAGTGAAAAAATTGACAATGTAGAATATCTCATAGGTTACGAGGGCAATGCCTTTGCTTTTACGGGAAACGTTGAAGAAGATCTGTTGAGCATTACATCGGTGCATCCCATGAGAGAAGAAGCTGTGAAGAAGTTTTTGTCGCAGGCAAAGGCTGACTGGTCCACTATTCAAAAATTAATCGATCAAGAACAACTCATCGAGACAGAATACGAAGGGAAAAAATTCTATATGAGAAAACTCCATGAAAGGCACAAACGATGATTATTGGGCAAAACTTCAGCCTTATGAAAACTTTATTAAAAGATATAATATTAAACCAATTAGTCAGGCAATCAGTTGCCAAGTGGGAGCAGGAACATGGAAATACCCGCTAAAGCGATTAAAAAAGAAAAAGAAGTCTCTGAGGAAATAGAACGGCTAATTTTAGATTTAAAAGATGAAGCTAGCGATGTTCGGTGGAGGGCACAATGGACACTTGGGAATATGAAGGATGTGAGGGCTGTTAAAGCTCTTATAGAGGCTTTGAAGGGTGAAAATTGGACTGTTCGGGAGGGGGCGGCAAAAGCTCTTGTTAAGATAGGAAAACTTGCTGTTGAACCCCTCTTAAAAGGTCTAAGCTATGAAGATGCGGACGTTCGAAGAAGGGTAGCATGGATTCTAGGTGGAATAGGCGATCCGACGGCTATAGAATCGCTAATTAAAGCTTTGACAGACGAAGATATCGAAGTTCGCAGATATGCTATAGTAGCCCTTGGTAATATGGGGGTTTCTAGAATCGTAGAATCCCTTGTCCAAGCTTTGAAGGATGAAGATATTGATACTAGAAGGTATGCAGCGTGGGCCCTTGGAAAAATAGGCGATCTGGGGGCGGTAGATCATCTAATTCTGGCACTTAAAGATGAAGATGCCGGCGTTAGAAGGTATGCTGTAGGGGCTCTTGGCAGGATTGGAGACAAACGATCTGTCGAACCGCTTATTCAGGTTTTAGAAGATGAAGACACTGCTGTTCGTTTGGTGACAGAATCTGTTCTTGGCAGAATAGGTGATCCTAGGGCTATTGGTCCCCTTATTCGAACGTTGAAGGATAAGGATAGTCGTGTTGGTATGAGGGCAGCACGAAGCCTTGGTAGGATGGGAGAACCTGCTATTTTTCCACTGATTCAAGCTTTGAAAGACGAAAATAGCATTATTCGTTTGAACGCAGCGCGGCAACTTGGTAGGATTAGTGATAAGAGAGCTGTTGAACCTCTCATCGAAGCACTTTACGATAAAGTTTGGGATGTGCGATGCAATGCTGCTTGGGCTCTTGGCGAGATTGGTGATAGAAGGGCTGTAAGGCCTTTATTGTTGGCTTTTGAAAATGCACGAGATGATATTGATTTTGAAATTGAGATATTATGCGCTCTTGGTAAAATGGCCTATTCAGAAGCGTTAGAAGCACTCACTAAAGCTTTAAAAAACATCTTTTTGAATCGATTGAGAGTAATAGAAGCTCTTGGTGAAATTGGTGATGAGAGGGCTGTAAAAGCTCTAATTGAAGCCCTGAGCGATAAAGCGAGTGAGATTCGAAAACAAGCAGCAGAAACCCTTGGAAAAATAGGCGATTCGAGAGCAATAAAACCTCTCATGTTAGCTTTAGGAGATAAAAATTGGAGAGTTCAAGAAAAAGCAGTAAATGCCCTTGCAAAGATAGGAAAACCGGCTGTAATTCCTCTCATCCAGGCTTTGAAAGATAAACATTGGATTGTTCGGGTTGTTCGAGAAAGGGCAGCGGAATCTCTTGGAAAGATAGGCGATTTGAGGGCTGTTAATCCACTCATAGAAGCCCTAAAAGATAAAGATAAGGATGTTAGAAGGAAAGCGGCAGAATCTCTTGGAAAGATAGGCGATTTGAGGGCTGTTGAACCCCTCGTTGAAGCTTTGGAAGATAAACATGAAAGTGTTAAGAAAGCTGTAAAAGAGGCTTTAGAGAAAATTAAAGCTCAGAAGTAAAGCTGATAAATGATGTGAAAATTTTAATAATAATATGTTTAGATATACTGTTAGAGTAATTACTCGCTAAGAAGGAGCAATAATATGGTAATAACCGATAAACCTGTGAAAAAGGAAAAAGAGGTTTCTGAGGAAATAGAACGACTTATTCAAGGTTTAAAAGATGAAGATATCGATATTAGATGGAGGGCGATATGGACCCTTGGAAAGCTAAGGAATTCAAGCACTGTTAAAGCCCTTATAAACGCCTTGAAGGATAAAGATTTGGGTATTCGAGAGGGATCAGCAAAAGCGCTTGTAAGGATAGGAAAACTTGCGGTTAAACCCTTAATACAGCTTCTGAACCACGAAGATGCGGACGTTAGATGGAGAGTAATATGGACCCTTGGCGAGATAGGAGACATGAGGGCAGTAGACCCATTTATCAAGGCTTTAAAGGATGAGGATAGCCGTGTTCGAAGACATACCGTAGAAGCTCTTAGTAAATTACGGGATCCTAAGGTTTTAGAATCACTCTTTCAAGCTTTGAAGGATCCAGATCCTAATATGAGAAAATATTCAGCATGGGCCCTTGGTAGGATAGGGGATGGGAGATCTGTTGAACCCCTCATCGAGGCTCTAAAGGATGAAGATAGCGATGTTCGGAAATATGCTATAGGGGCTCTTGGCAAGATCAGGGATAAAAGGGCTGTAGAACCTCTTATCCAACGTTTGGAAGACAAAGACCAAGATGTTCGTCTGGTAGCAGACTCGGTTCTTGACAGAATAGGGGATACAATGGATATAAAACCCCTCATACAAACCCTAAAAGATAAGGATAAAAGTGTTGAAACGAGGACAACACAGGCCCTTGGGAGGATAAAAGATACGGGAATTGAGCCTCTCATCCAAGCTCTGAAGGATGAAAATAGAATTGTTCGATTAAGAGCAATATGGAATCTTGGTAGGATGGGTGATGTGAGGGCTGTTGAGCCCCTTATTCAAGCTCTGCAAGATGAAGATAGCGATGTTCGAAAACAAGCAGCAGGAGCCCTTGGTAGGATAGGGGATGAAAGGGCTGTTGAGCCCCTCGTTGAAGCTTTAAAAGATGAAGATGACGGTGTTCGAGAAATAGTAGTAATAGCTCTCAGTAGGATAGGAGATGAAAGAGCTGTTGAGCCCCTCGTTGAAGCTTTAAAAGATGGAAACCCTACTGTTAGAGTTGTGGTAGAATCTGTTCTTGGCAGCATAGGGTATCCAAGGGCTGTAAAACCTCCCATACAAACTCTAAACGACAAAGATAAAAGTGTTGAAACGAGAGCAGAACAAGACCTTAACAAGATAGGAAATGTAAACGCTGTTAATCCCATCATTCAGGCTTTGAAAACCAAAGATGAAGCTGCTCAACGAAAAGCAGTAAAAGCTCTTGGAAAGACAGGAACAGCGTTGCTTGAACTCCTAATAGAGACTATTAAAGATGAAGATAAGGATGTTCGGAGAGGAGCATCAAAGGCTCTTGTAAATATAGGAGAACCAGCGGTAGAACCCCTCATAAACGCCCTGAAAGATGAACATAGATCTGTTAGACGGCGGGCAGCATGGGCCCTTGGTGAGATAGGTGATGTGAGAGCTGTTGAGCCCCTTGTTCAGGCTCTAAAGGATGAATATGATGCCGTTCGAAGAAACGCAGCAGGAGCTCTTGGTGAGATAGGTAATGTGAAAGCTATTGAACCCCTCATAAACGCCCTGAAAGATAAAGATAGACATGTTCGATGGACAGCAGCATCCGTTCTCGGCGAGATAGGTGATTTTAGGGCTGTAAAACCTCTCATTAAAGCCCTAAAAGACGAATATAGTGATATTCGATGGACAGCAACATGGGCTCTTGGTAAGATGGGGGATGAGAGGGCAATTGAACCCCTCATAAACGCCTTGAAAGACAACGATGAAGACGTTCGAAGAAACGCAGCATTGGCTCTTGGTAAGATGGGGGATGAGAGGGCAATTGAACCCCTAATTCAAGCTCTAAAAGATAAACACCCTCATGTTCGATCAGAAGCAGCAGAAGCTCTAGAAAAGATAGGAAAACCTGCATTAGAGCCTCTCATTAAAGCTTTAGAAGATGGAGATGAGCATTTTCGAAAAACTGTGAAAAAAGCTTTAGAGAAAATAGAAGCCAAGAAAAGCTGAAAATTATATGAAAAAACTTAAAAAGATAACAATGTATCGAATTACAGATATACAAAGCTATGAGAGAGCATGAAAATGGGATCACCCAAGAAACTCTCAAAAATTGACAAAGAGCATTATGAAGAAATCGAACACTTAATTAATGATTTAGAAGATGAAGATATTCTGTGGAGGGCAGAATGGGACTGTGGGAAAGTAGATGAATCAGGTATTAAACTCCTAATCGAAGCTTTAAAGAGTGAAGATTTAAATGTTCGAGATAAAGCATCAAAATCTCTTGTTCAGACAGGAAAACCAACACTCGAACCTCTAATCAATGCTCTAAAAGACAAAGATATAGAACTTCAAAGAAGAATCGCATCGATTCTCAGCGAGATAGGAAAACCAGCAATAGAACCTCTTCAAAAAGCTCTAAACGACAAAGATAGTTATGTTCGAAAGGCAGCGGAAAAAGCTTTAGAAGAGATCAAAACCAAAAAAAGCTAAAATGTAAATAAATTTATCGTAAGATATAGAAATAAAAAATATAAAATAAACAAGTTTGTCGTGAAATCGCTCTTTCACGACACTTACCCCAACTTACATAACTCATAAAATACCAAAAGCATAGTTACTAGTTATACATATATAGTCAATTCAGGAACTGCTAAAGAAGTTAACTTATATGGAGGAACCAAAAAATGGCTAATTTACCAAAAGAAGTAAAGGATTTATTGGCACCAGGCGCTGCACCTTTTAAAGTTATAGGGACTGCTGACTCCGAAGGAACCCCTCATACAATACTCCTTGGGTCATTAATGGCTATCGACGATGAGACTTTAGCCTTCGCAGTAGTAGCGGCTAAAACAACAACAAATAACTTGAAAACCACTAAAAAAGCTTCTATCGTGGTCTACAAGCCACCGATGGAAGGCTATCGAATCGAGGGCACATACCACTCTTTTCAAGACTCAGGTCCTTTATTCGATACTTTCACGGAAGAACTCAAAAAGATGAATCTTCCCTGCAATGGAGTAGTACTATTAAAAGTAGACGGAGTATACGTATTAGGCTCTCCAGAGCCCGGTAAAAAAATCGCATAACAACGGAAAAAATACTTGAAACACTGTTTGACGCTTGCAAGCAGGTTTATCGGAAGAATTTGTCGAGACTTGTTTGCTCTTTCTTTTTCTTTTCTTCTTCCTCTATCTCTTTTTCTCGCTTTGTAAGTTTGTCTAAGGCTTTGCTTACTCTATCCTTGCTAAAATCTCTTTCATCACACAAATACTCTATGATACCTTCAAAGTCTGGTTCATGTCTCTCTAAAATATAATCATCAGTAACCTCTGGCTTAAGAAACCGTTCTCTGATATTTTCAGGGTCAAAGGGGAAGAAAACCTGCTTATCCAAATGTTTCAACACTTTTTTAAGGGAACCATACTCTAACTTATAAAACACCAGTTAATTTACGACTTGCAGGTTGTTTTATTTGAAGAATCTGCCAAGACTTGTGCGCATGGGACATAGCGGTCGATTTGAAACAATGAATCTTGTTTGAGCTTAGACTATTTTAGTTAAGCTAATAAACAAATAAGAGGGAGGCGTTGTGAGGGGAATCGCTTTTAGGGGCGAATATAGGACTTGCTCGAGACAGTTGAGACAGCCAGAAAGGGGATGAGGGAACGTATGAAGCTTTATAAGAAGTGGGAAGAGCGTTTGTATGGGGGAGTATAAAGACACTCGCATCGCTTCGCTTTGCGAGGAGCATAGACAAATAAGTTTTTTGTCGAAAACTTATG
>JGI24422J19971_10000897_pt1 | contig 17461 bp, 22 predicted proteins | sample DeeMarSWOR152_54_FD_19971 | JGI IMG/M metagenome (IMG submission 19971) | reverse complement strand
TATGTATTAACCTAAATTTCCCGTCTTGGTTATTCCTCGGATCCGACACAAATTAAGGAATCTGGGGGAGTTTATTTTTTGGTTTGTTTTTCCCAGCTAGTCCCATCCCGACTATGACGAGCATCAGCCCTATGACTGTTGTGCTTGAGCTTATCCGGTTTGTCCCTGTCAGATAGTCTAATGCATTTACGACGATCAGCAGGAAACCGAACACTGCCGCTCCCAACCCCAGCCGACGGACATTCTCTGGTTTCATGTTCAGGTCGACTTATGGAACCCAAGGATTATATACGTACCCAATTTCCAGGGAAAAATACACAGTAAGACAACAGAAAGACTAAGAGAGAATAATAAAAAGAAAGAAAAAAGGTCTCTTGATTTATTCTAATTCTAGGAAGCCCTTCCAGCTCCAGAATCCATATTTGGGGGATCTACAGGCATGTGCCGTTTTCGCAGCCGTGTGAACATCTCTCAAAAGGCGTTGGCTCGGTCAAAAGAGACGCCCCGGACCATGAGATTCTCTGGATGCAGTAGGATTCCACTGTCCCTGGTTTCATACATACCGGCGTCACAAAGCGAATGTAGACATCACCTTTATAGCAGACTCGTTCCTCGATCCGCTGCCCGCAGTCGCTATTGATGGTGCAGGCAACAGCCAAGGTAGTTGTCGTGGTTGTAGAGATCGTGGTCGTTGATGTTGTAGTTGATGTGGTTGATGTAGTGGTTGTCATGATTGTAGAGGTTGTCGAAGGGCAGTTATCTGGATTAGAAACCTGGCTTCCATCCGGACAAACATAAATGACTTTTTCGGAACCTAAACATCCAACAAACAAAGACGATAACAATACATATAGAACAATATATCTTTTCATGATTATCTACCTCCTTTATCTATAGAATCAGCTTATAAATAGCTATTTAACCCCTAAAGCTCCAGATCCCTCCATTTCTTTACCTGAATACTTATATATGTCTAATCTCTATTATTGATGTAAATTCGTAGTAATACGAATTAAATTTAGTGGAGAATTAAAATGGAAGGAACGGTTAAATGGTTTAATAACAAGAAGGGATTCGGCTTTATCAACGGTGACGATGGAGAAGACTATTTTGTGCATTATACGTCTATGGAAAAAGGGGTATTTATACGTGATAATGACCGTGTATCCTTTGATTCTGTGGAGACCGAGCGGGGAAAGCAGGCTCGAAATGTTACATTGCTTGAAGGCAAGTAGGAAGGATAGATTTTGATTTCTTTGAGTAGATTGCTTTATGATGGTAGCTTTTTTCAAAAGGAGTTGATAAAATGCCAATAAAAAAGGGAGATAAAGTAAAGGTTGAATACAAAGGAACTTTGGATGATGGAACTGTTTTTGATAGTTCTGAAAAACATAACAAACCATTAGAGTTTGAAGTTGGTGCCGGACAGGTAATAAAAGGCTTTGAAAACGCAATGATAGGAATGGAAAACGGAGAGGAAAAGGAAATCAAAATACCACCATCAGGAGCCTATGGCGACCATAATCCTCAATTAATCAGGAAATTACCAAGAGACCAACTTCCAAAAGAAAAAGAGATAGAGCCTGGGATGATGTTAGTGGTGAGTCTACCGAATGGAGTACAGATGCCTGCAAGCATATTAGAAGTAACAGATGAATCTGTAACTATTGACTTTAACCATCCTCTGGCTGGAAAGGTATTGAATTTTAAGATCACGGTGGTAGGCATTTCTTCCTAATTTTTTATTATTTTCTATCAGTAGACAAGTATTTATATAGATGCCATCAAATTATCTATATATAATCATTTCAAATTGATAACAATGGTTAACGAAAAAGACTATGATGAGGATCTGTACTGGGGCATAGCAAATTCAATAATTAACGACAAAAAGGTGTGTACCCATCCCTATCTAAGAAGAGTGAGCAGTGAACGGGCGTTCAAGTTAAAGAGGAATCATGACGAGGTGTTATCTGAGTGTCTTCTTCTAGAAGAATTGAAAGAGGCCATAGAAAATGCACCCGAGGAGGCCATTCTCTTCCATTTAGATGGCAGAAATGACTTCGCAAGCTGGGTGAGGGAAGAAATTGGCGACCTGGAACTTAGTGGGAATTTAGAATACATCAGACCATCCAAGACAATAGACGTTAAATCTGAATTGGTACATGTCTTGAATTCAAGAATAAAGGCCCTTAAATCCGATTCAATTAACCTGATATTTGATTAAGTCAGTTTCACACCGACGATCTGCGATACCCCATTACTCATGGAAACACCAATTACTGATTCTGCCTTTTTTATTACCTCGTCGTTATGCGATATTAATAGAAACTGGGCTGTTGAATTTCTCAGGATTTCCGCTAACCTTAATGAGTTCTCCTTATCCAGTGCTGCATCCATCTCATCTACTATATAAAAATATGATGGTTTGTATCTCTGTATAGCTAATAAGAATGCAGAACTGGTGAGTACTTTCTCGCCACTTGACATGGTATCCATGTTTATAAGCTTCTTGCCCTTTGGCGATGCCTTTATCAACAGGCCAGACTCGGATATGTCCCGTGGGTTGTCTAAAATCAGAGTACCCTCGCCCTTTGCCAATTCCTTATAAATCTGTTCAAAATTATTCTTTACTACATCAAAGGTAGTCATAAATGTTTCCCTCTTCCTCTTCTCTACCCTCTCCATGAAGTCGAATATGGATTGTCTTTCGTTCTTTAATGTTTCTAATCTCTCCGTTGTCTCCTCGAATTCTTTGTTGATGAGCTCATAGGTCTCTATCGCCCTTAGATTTACAGAGCCAATTTCCTCAAGCTCCATTCCTATCTCCTGAATCCTTGACTCAAGCTCTTTAAAGCTTTTTTCCAGGATTTCTACTTCCTGGAAAACTGTGAACTCTTCTCTCAGATCTGAAAGTTTTGTTTCTATCGTGGCTTTCTTTATTAATGTCTTATTTATCTCTTCATTTATGCTATCAAGCTTATATTCCCTCTCCCCTGTCTTTGAACCTAGGTCTGTTATCTCTTCCTCGAGCTCAGACCTCTTATTCATCAGAGCTTCAATCTTTTGCATTAATCTAGTGTTATCCTTTTCCATAACCACGAGATCTTTCTCCAGTTCTGAATGGAGGGATTTAACCTCATTGAGCTCTCTCTCATTATGCCCCTTTTGCTCTCCCAGTTTTCTGAGTTCCTCTTCGATCTCATTGATTCGTTGTCTTAAAAGCCCTATTTTCTCTTCCAATGTTTTCTGTTCTATCTCCAAGTCCCTGTAATTGTCCTTTAATTTTTCCAGTTGATCGACCTTTATTTCAGACCTTTTCTTCATTAGCATTTCAAGATTCTTTTCTTTGGATTTTATTTCCTTTTCCATTAATTTTATTTTCTTTTCATTCCCTGCAATGAACTTCTTTATGTTACGGGTATTATCCATAATCTCGTCAATTCTTTCCTTTAGGCCGTTCTTTTTATCAACCAGCGAACTCTTTTCCAATCTTATTTTTTCTATATCGGTCCTTCCACTTGCTACTGGAATTTCTAATTTTGAAAATGTTTTCTCCATCTTCTCTTTCTTGAGTTGCAATTCCTGTTTTTCGCCATCGAGTTCTATGATCCTTTTCTCAAGGATTTTTAGTTCCTTCTCAAGTTCATCTACCCTGCTGAAACCGATTTCTATCTTCCTTGTATATCCGCCAGTTATAGCACCGCTTTCTGTCAGTAGATCCCCCTCAAGAGTTACCATGCGCCACTTTCCGATCCCTATCTCCTTTGCAGTTTTCAGATCTCTTACAAGGACGGTGTTTCCGAAAATGTAGTCAAATGCGGGTTGATGTATCTTGTTAGTTGTGATAAAATCCCGTGCAAATCCGATACTCCCTTTCGGAGGTTTGTCTATCCTCCTGAACTTTATCTTGTTCAGGGGGAGGAATGTAGCCCTTCCGATCCTTTTCTTCCGGAGGTAGTTGATGCATTTTATTGCTGCATTTTCGTTCTCAACGACGACGTTGTACATCCTCCCTCCAGCAGCAACCTTCATTGCTTCCTCATAGTCTGGGTTTAAGACAGTGCCTAGTCGGAATATGGGACCATGGACCCCGGGAATTATCTCCTTCAGGTTCATTATGGCCTGTATGGCTCCCCTCAAGCCACCCCCACTTTTTTCTACTGTCTCAAGCTCCGTTTTTTTCTCGGCAAATTCTACCCGAAGGCCCTCTAAGACCTTTTGAATCTTTATCTGTCTTTCATTTACCCCGGGAATTGTATTCTTTAATCTCTCAAATTCCTCAAAGTCGGATTTATGTTTTTTGTTCCTCTCCTTGGTTCTCTTTTCCAGCTCTTTTCCCCCCTTTACTAACTCATGGATTCTATCCTCTATTTGCGTCTTTTCTCCCATCAGATCTTCTGCCCTCTTCTCATTTGCCTTATTTGAATCAAGCAAAGCATTAATCTTTGATCTCAGATCAAATGTTTTTGCCTTCACTTCATCAATTTTTTCCTCAACCCCCAGGCCCTTAAACCTCTTGGACTCCTCTTGAATCTTGGAATTCAGAAATTCTAGTTTCTCATTAACTGCTTTAAGCTTCGATTCCAAGCTATTTATCTCTGCAATAACCCCGTTCCTCCTTTCCTTTCTCTCATGAACCGTCTTCTTGATGTCCTCCAGATTTTCATTTAAGCCTTCTATTCTATCCTGCCTCCTTATGAGTTCCCCCTTCATCTCGGGTATCTTTGCAAGGCCCTTTTCCTTTTCTAATTTGAGGATCGTAGAGTTAATCTCTCTCAATTCTTTGTTTTTCTCCGAGATATCCCTTTTTGTGTCTCCAATATACTCTGCAAAATTACTCTTTTCCTTTTCTAGTTCCTCGAGCTTTAGATTTGTATTCTCCAGCTTCTTCTCATGGCTTACGATATTTTTATGAAGAATAGTCGCATTAGATCTCTTCAATTCATCCTGTAATTTTTGGTATCCAACTGCGTCATCCCTCTCTTTTCTGAGCTGTTCTAAATACCCTTTTTTCTCCCCCAGGATGATGTGGGTTTCGGAGATTCTGTTCTCTACTTTCTCTAACTCCTTTACTGCCTTTGCCTTCTTTTTGTCATACTCTCCAATTCCGCATAAATCGTCGATTATTTGTCTCCTCTCCTTGGATTGCATCTCAATTACCTTTGTTACGTCATCCTGTAGAATTATGTTGTATTCATTGTCCCCAATTAGTTCTATGATCTCCTGTCTAGAAGCCCGTTTATTGTCAAGTTTATAAATACTGTGTCCTTCTTTGTCGATCTCTCTGCTTATAATTGTCCTCTTTTTACCCCCACCACTGAGATAGAGGGAAACCTTTGCATACTCCGATTCCTTACCCCCAACTCCACCGTTGTAGATCAATTCCCTCAGATTATTAACCCTTAACCCTCTAGACCTGCCTAAAACGAAGCAGATGGAATCAACGATATTGCTTTTTCCAGAACCGTTCGGTCCAACTATGGCAGTGAAATGATCCGGAAATTCCAGCACCGTTTTGTCCCTAAAGGACTTGAAGCCCCGAATCTCTAATTTATCCAGACGCATTTTCGAGTGTATTAAATTTTATGCTAATTCATGTTTATAATAATAACGGGTTTTGGGAATGATCTCATTAGTGTACAAGGTAGAGAGATACAGAAAATTATTGAGCAAAGAGATAAAAAAAGGCGACATAGTGATAGAATTAGGTCCGCATCTCGGGAAAAGTACTCTTTCCTACATAGACAGGACCAAATTAACTGTTACAGTTGATAAGAGTTCTCAATCCGAAAAAGTCTTTGAAGAAATTAAAGGAAGCCATCCGAATCTAAGATTCGTTAAGGGAGATGTGCGAAGCTTTGAAACAGTGGAAAGGGTTCTGGAACTAACGAGAAAATGCGATTTCATGGCAATAGATCTTGGAGGTGGGAGATTTCCTGACACGGTTTTCAAGGTATGGGCAACCTGGTCAGGCATTTTTGAGCCAGAGAATTCAATTATCAGAAACAGAGGGATAGCTGAATTTGTACAAAGAGCAAAGGTTCTGGATGACTCAATAAAGAGAAGCTTTGAGGACGATGGATGGCTCTCCGAGTGGGGAAGGGCAATGCCCTATAAACTAAAGAAACAGTTAGAGGAATTCAAATTCTGGGTTGATCTCGGGAAGGATTAGTTATTTCTCCCTATAGAAATGCAAACTCTTTAATCCGGACTCGGGAATACTATGGTCGAACTTTACGACCTCGTGCACGGGATATGCCTTCATTGGAATGTCATCCAATTTTGTTAGAAATTCCTCAAAGCCGTGGTGCCCTCTTGGAACGACAATATCTGCTATTATCTTTCCGTCAAAGGTTCTAAAAACCCTTCTAACCTCATCAAAGCCGGATAATTTATCCGCAATGCTCTTTGACCTGGAGGGGGGAGCATCCACAAGGATAAAGCCAATCTGAAGACCCAGATCATGGGGGTGAAGGATTGCAGAGAAATTCTTTATTATCCCCCTATTCAATAACCTTTCCGCTCTTGTAAACACAGTGGTATGGGGAATGCCGAGCTTCCTGCCAAGTTCCCTAAAGCTCAATCGCGCGTCTTGTTGTAAGTGCTTGATTATATCCAAATCTAATTTGTCAATTTTCATTCTCATTATAAATTACATTATAATTATTGTTATATATTGATATAAATATTTAACATATTAAAGTTTGTATAATTTCTATCCAAAATTTTGAGCAGGTAGGATATTGATAGTTCCCGTAATCGACATAAAAGACGGAAAAGCTGTAAGGCCGATGGCCGGAAAGAGAGATGAATATGAGGAATTGAAGAGCGTTATCTGCAAATCCTCCGATCCATCTGATGTCGCAGTTACCTATGAAAAACTCGGTTTTAAGGAGGTCTATATCGCAGATCTCGATGGAATTCTTTATTCCAATCCAGATCTTGATATGATAAACAAAATAGTTAGATTTACTAAGCTATCTGTAATGGCGGACATCGGTATCTGGTCTCCAGAAATGCTCCTGTTGTTGAAGAAGGTCAAGCCCATAATAGCTACAGAGACCTTCTCTTCCCTAAACCTTCTGGAATTCCCCAAGGGGGTTATCCTGAGTATTGATACAAGAGGGGGTAAGCTTCTCTCTGAAATCTCTCTCGATTTATTTGATTTCATTAGAATTATTAAAGACAGTGAGCAGATTACAGGGATTATTCTGTTGGATCTAGACAGGGTTGGAATTTTAAAAGGACCCAACATGGATCTCTGTAAACGGGTCCTTGATAGATTACCGGATAGGAAAATAATCTATGGAGGGGGGATAAGAAATTTAGGAGATGTAGATTCCTTGCAGAGGATAGGTATCTACAAGGTTTTGGTTGGATCTGCATTACATACAGGGAGGATTTTCAAGGATGTACAAAAGGGAGATTATAGATAAATTAAAGCAAATGAGGAATGAGGATCAGTCATATACAGACGGTAGGATTCTATCATCAGTATCCACTAAACCGTTGGATGTAGCAATTAAAGCCTATGAGATATTCTCGGATACAAATGCACTGGACGTCCACGTGTTCAAAAGTGTTGAAAAATTGGAGAAGGAGATCATCGAATGGTTCGGTAAACTGCTAAAAAATAAAAAAACTGCAGGGTATGTAACAACAGGGGGAACCGAAGCTAACATAGTCGCGTTATTTGTTGCAAAGAAAACATATCCTAAAAAAAGGGAAATTCTCGTACCAGAATCTGCACACTACTCGATCCAGAGGGCTGCAGATCTACTGGATCTGAAGATTGAATATATTCCGTTAGACAGAGATTTTAAGGTAGATGTCCCTGAGATCGAGAACAGAATTAACAAAGATACATTAGCCATAGTTGCAACCGCGGGGACCTCTGCCCTTGGTGTCGTGGATCCAATAGAGGAAATTAATGAACTCTGTGAGAATATATTCTTCCATGTGGATGCCGCATTTGGCGGCTTTGTGATTCCGTTTCTAAAGAATATGAAGCTTGACTTTACCCTCGAGAATATGGATTCGATAACTATAGATCCGCATAAAATGGGTCTTGCACCGATACCCTCTGGTGCAATTTTATTTAGGAGTGAATCCTATTTTGATAAACTTAAAACTTTGCCGGCATATCTTCCATTTCAGACCTTTACTCTGTCAGGGAGTAGATCCGGGGGGGCAATAGCTGCAACGTGGGCCACGATAAATTACCTCGGAATGGATGGCTACAGAAAAATAGTAAAAAAATGCATGGAAAATACCGAATTTCTCTGTAACGAATTAAGAAAAATAAATGTGGATATCCTCGTAGAACCAGAGCTGAACGTCGTGGGTATAAGGCTCCAGAATACGGAAAAGGCATGGAATCTCTTGAGAGAGAGGGGATGGGACATTCTAATGGATACCCATAGTAAAAGTCTAAGAATCGTTGTAATGCCCCATGTCACAGAGAAGGTTATCAGGGAATTTGTTAGGGATCTGAGGGAGATCGTTTATTTGTGCCTTTAGCCGATATCAATGGATCCCTGGTCGTTTATACCATCCAATTATGTCCTTATTAAATTCGAATAGATCACACTCTCCACAGCTCTTAAAGAATTCAATCAATCCCCCTTTATCAAACCAATTATCTCTCGTTTCATTTATCCCGTCATCATCGCTAAATAGAAATCTTATCAGGCAGTTGTCTATTTTTTCATATTTTGTTCTATTTGTGTCGTATGGTTCACAGACGATAGTTTCTCTTTGGGTAACTATCCGCTTGAGGAAATCATCTGGATTTGGAATGTGATGTAGTACATCTATTAAAACCACGACATCACAACTCAGGGGTGCAGTATTCATGTCTCCAAGAAAACAATTTCTACCCCTTTTCCTTCCGTAATTCACGAGGGCGCTATTTAGGTCTACCCCTCGATAGCTGCTCTCTTTTTGTATACATTTCTGGAGTAATCCAGTCCCACATCCCAATTCAAGAACGCGTTTTCCATTACCAATTAGTTGCCCCATGAACTCGTATCTTCCATTGCCATGCATCAGTTTAATGGAGGTTTCGTATATCCACCCATTGCGATATATCAAACTTTTCATTTCCTCAGATCCTTTTTTCAAATTCTTCTAGCTGGATGTATAATATCCTCTCCCTTAATAATATAATATGTTCAAACTGCCCTATATACCCACCTCAACAGAGTTAGTAGATAAGGCCTTCAGACGGGGCTCGGCAGAGGCAAAAGCAAAGAGGTCCACGAAGGGCCCCAGAGAGATACGCCTCAGAAAATCCGAGGAAGCAAGGGTAAAGGTTATCGGTAAGATAATCAAATCCGATCTAAAAGCCATAATAAAGAATTTCCCGAGCTACGAGCAGTTGCCCGAATTCTATAAAAAACTCCTCGACATAAGAATAGAGAAAGACAGATACAAGAAATCATTAGGTGCTATACAGTGGTGTATCAATAGCATTGAAAAAATTGAGGGGGAAGCCCTAAGGAACATCCGAAAGAGCAGGGATACCAGATACGCCAAAGAATTCCTGGGTAGGTCCTCATCCATGGTAAGGCAGATCTCAGATGAACTGGATGAGCTCATAGATATAAAGATGGCCCTACGGGAATTTCCGGAGATAGAAGAAATACCAACCCTAGTTATTGCCGGCTATACGAATGCGGGAAAATCGACCTTCATGTATAACCTGACAGGATCGAAGGTTAAGATAGGCAGCTATCCATTCACAACCCAACAGATTCTGATCGGACACAGAAAGATAAAACACCAGAGATATCAGATCATTGACTCGCCAGGGCTCTTAGACAGGTCCATGGAGAAGAGAAATAAGATCGAATTGCAGGCAATTTTGGCAATTAGTGAACTCGCAGATGCGATTCTCTTTCTCATAGACCCAACACAGGAAATCGAAGCACAGATACATCTCCTCAAGGAGATAAAAAAGAGCTTCAAAATTCCAGTAACCGTTGCCATAAACAAGAAAGACATCGCCGATCCTGAAATTCTTGAAAAATTGAAAAAGAGATTAAAACTCCCTTCCAACAAAGTTATCTCCGCCAAGAACAGGGAGGAGTGCAAGGCAGTTTTTGAAGATAGCATGAAATGACAAAGATCAAGATCGAAACATATGGCTGTGCTATGAACAAAGCTGACTCAGAGGCGATGGCAGGTCTCTTAGCTGAGAATAGTTTTGCATTCGGTGATAATGGAATTCTTATCGTTAATACATGCACTGTAAAAACACCTACCGAGAGAAAGATTCTGAAGAGATTGGAGGGGCTGAGAGGTAAAAAGGTTATTGTCTCAGGTTGTTTACCCTCCGCAGAGCCAAGCATAGCTGAGAAATTCCCGGAATTTTCATTCCTGGGGATGAATGTTGAAGACATAGTAAATGCCGTAAGAGCGGTTGAAAATGGAAACAGATTCGTTAGAATAAAAGAGGGAAGATGCAGATTGGAATTGCCCAGAAGGAGAGAAAATCCTGTAGTTGAGATAATTCCAATCGCACAGGGTTGTGTGGGAGATTGTAGCTTCTGCATTACTCGAAAGGCGAGAGGATGTCTCGTCTCCTATCCAAGGGAGCTGATTCTGGAGAATATCGAAAAGGCCCTCTCAGAAGGCGTCAGAGAGATATGGTTGACTGCGCAGGATACAGGAGCCTACGGTATCGATATCAATGATAATCTACCCGATCTACTGAGAGATGTCTGTAAAATAGAGGGAGAATTCAAAATCAGAGTTGGGATGATGAATCCCTCCAATGTTCTGAAAATCCTGGATGAATTGATCTTAGCCTATAAAAATGAGAGGATCTATAAGTTCCTCCATATCCCGGTTCAGTCCGGAGACGATAACGTTTTGGGGAAAATGAACAGAAGATATAAAATAGAGGAGTTCAGGAAAATTGTCTCCGAATTCAGGAATAATCTCCCTGGGATGACCATCTCTACAGATGTCATAGTCGGCTTCCCTACTGAGGATAATGAGGCTTTTGAAAAAACAGTTAATCTGATAGAGGACGTAAAGCCCGAGGTGCTTAATATCTCAAGATTCTGGGTAAGGCCTGGAACAAAGGCAGAGAAATTAAAGGCATTGCACGGAAGGATTACAAAAAATAGGTCAAGAATAATGAATGAGGTGTTTAGGAAAATTGGATTCCAAAGGAATAGGAAATGGATTGGATGGGAAGGCAAAGCACTGGTTTCCGAAAAAGGAAAAAAGGGTGGCTTTTGCGCAAGAAACCTCGCCTATAAACCGATAATCCTACATTCCGATGAGAATCTGCTGGGCAGATTTGTCAATGTAAGGGTTACGGATGCTACGTATTATGATCTCAGAGGAGAAATAATCTAGCCTCCCCCATCATCAAGCTTTGGAAAACATTGACCCATCGAGCTTTGGAAAAGCTCGAGCAAAAATTTAGGCTGAAATTTTTTCCGTCAACGCTTTTTCCAAAAGGGTTGAGCTTGACCAAAAATTTAGGCGGAATTTTTTTGATCAACCTTTTTTCCAAAAAGGTTGCCGTGAATCTTCATGTCGATAATTCCAAAGAAATCAACGAAGATCGAGTTTATCCTCACCAAGAGCATAAAGGCAACGCCATTTGCAAGCGTTAATCCAACCGTTTTGAAAAGCAGAGCACTTCCGCCCTCTGCAAGCCCTAACCCTGAGGGGGAAATGGGAACGAACATTACCGTTGTCAGTAAGGGTTGGAGCATTAATGCGGTCAAATATCCTATGTTAAGATTTATTGAAACCGCCAGAAGGAACCATTGAGCACTCATAAAGACCCATCCAAATAGAACAAGAATGATCAATTTCAGTATCTTTTCCTTTTCCACACCCCTGACCGCATCCTGCATAAGGGTAATGTATTTTATGAAATTCTTCAGGATGGGAATTTTAACCAAAAGTCTATTGAAAATATTGGTGTAGAGAGCAAGAAAGATAAGAAATACCCCCAGAATTGGAAACAGGGAAACTAAAAGAAGATAGGTCTGAGATTTCGTATCCATGATGAATGACGAAAAATAGACCACTGCTAAAATACATAGAAACACCTTTATCAGGAAGTTTATTCCCTGGAACAGGGTGAGAATTCCTATATTTCCAGATCTTGATGTCTCTGTTTTCTTTGAAATTGAAAATGCGGTGTAGTAGTAACCAACCCTTCCAGGGGTTGCATTACTGTAAAACATGCCGCACATGTGGGATATGATCGCCTCAGGAAGGCTTATATGGGGCGATATAATTATCTTCAATGATAGGCCAGCCATGACCTCATTCAGGAAATAGAATAATCCCGCAAGAAGGAAGTATTCAAGCCTTGTACCTAGAAGAGCATCAAGTATCTTCCGGGGTTCCAGGGCGTATACAATATAAACCAAGATCAGAATTCCAATTCCGAAGGCAATCAGGTTCTTTTTTTTCATACCTATAACTATGAAGGAGGATACCGTAAAAAATTATCTCTTGTTTCAATCCTTGTTTTACTGGATTTACCTTTCAAAGAACCCCTTTTCTTTTAGAAAAAGAAAAGGTGTTTCATCCCCAAAAGAAAAAAATATCTTTCAAACAGTCAGGCACTACATGGAGAAATTTGATGTTCTGCGTTTCAATCCTTGTTTTACTGGATTTACCTTTCAAACGGGACAGCGTATAGACAGGCGGTTGGTAAGGCTCTCGGGGATTGGCAGGATATATGTTGAGGGACTAAACATCATATCGTAACCAGAAACAGCCACGCTGGAATGAACAGAATTTCTCTTCCATCAATCTCCTCCTTCTCGAATAAATCCCTTGTCACCACAATACCTCTCTCCAAATTGAATTTATTCAGAAATTTTAGCATGCCTTTTAAATCATCTTTATCCACGTGGGATTTATATTTAACCTCTATCGGAAGCATTACATCTTGTTCCAATAGGATATCGACTTCTTCTTTCTGCGGTGTTCTCCAGAACGATATTCTCTCACAGATCACCTTGGAATGTTGAAATACTACACTTTCCACATACCTGCCCATTACTTCATTTACGTTAAGGATATCCTTGGAGTATCTCATCATGGTGATGGGGATTGAAGGATGTGCTATGTGCACCTTCTTATTTTTTCTCAACTGTTTTGCGATACTCTTTGAATAGTTATACAGAATGTCAAGGGTAAATGAATTTTGAAGGTAGAATATGTATGACTTTGCAGTTTGATAGTTAATATCCAGCATATTTGACAGTTTTGTTATGTCTAAAAGGTTTGATGTCTCTTTGCTGCAGTATTCTAATATTGAATATAATACATCTTTCCTCCTAACATTGAAAACGGCTGGTATGTCCTCAAATATTATTTTTTCCAGTACGGAACTCTTTATATAGCTTTTTATGATATCCACATCATTCTCTCTCGCTATTTCGGGAAATGCCCCCTTCAGGATGTATTGCAAAAACAAATTCTCCAGGGTTGGTTTTTTATGTATATTCTTTTCATATATCTCTTCTAGTTTGTTAAAATCCATTTCTACCTTCTCTATTTTCAACCCATTCATCTCAAGAAATTCCCTGAACATCAGTATTGGCATGTAAAAATCAAATATTCTCCCCGCAAGACTCTCTTTGGATTTTTTTATCTGCAACGACGATGACCCGGAGACTATGAATTTTATATCATTCCTGGTATCGTAAAATCTCTTCAGTACATCCTGCCAGTACGGAACCTTCTGAATCTCATCGAGGAAGATATACTTCCTCCCACCCTTTGATATCGTTTTAAGATAATGGTCTATTACATCCTCCAGCACTTCCGGGTTTTGAGTGATAAGTTCATCAAACAGGAAATAGAATACATTCCCCTCTTCTTTTTTTACGATGTCTTTGATAATCTGCTTCATCAAAACTGTCTTCCCGACTCTCCTGAGTCCAACTATCGCTATTATCTGTTTTGTTTTAAGATATTTCTGTATCTCCGTAAAGATATGCCTTCTGTATTCGGGCACATCTACTGTCTTGTCTTCCCACCACGGGTTATAATCCCTTATTAGTGCTCTGGTTCTATCATCTATCATAGTTATAATATAGTATAAGTAATATTTAAATATACTTATAGTACAGTACAAGTAGATTTCAGTCGGGTGACATTGTTGGCGGGTTTGGTGACATCGACACCTGTTTATATTGGAATTCCTGCCTATAATGGAAGAGATATAGTAAGAATCAAATGTATCTAGAATATGCCCCTTGTTCCGATCAAAGAACTCTTTAGCGAGAAGAAAGATATAATCCATCTCCAATGTTCGGTTGATGAACTATACCTCGAAGACATCATCAAGAAATTAAGACCGGGGTTAAAGAAGGATGGATATGATAGGGAGAGATCCCGGCTGAGTTATCATATTAAAGACTTGAGAGATGATGGTTTCGTTGAAACCGAGAAAGAAGGGAGAAGCCTGAAGATAAGGCTTTCGGGGATTGGCAGATTGTATGTTGAGGGACTGAGATTATCCCATATCGATCAGAGCAATGCAAACAATGAGGGCGTATAGATCAAACCGATACAGATGCAGATTGACAGTAATCCAGAGGTAAAATCTACATCGAGTTTCTCCTCAACAGCATAAACCAGGGTTAGCATGGCTGGAGGCGCCGTAGATGCGATCAAAACCGTTATTCTCTCCAGTCCGTTAAGATTAAAAAGGAGAGAAAATAAAATAGCTACACCCATGGCAAATACAAATCTGATAGAGATCACACCAAACATTGCATTAAGTTTTCTAATTCTCGGCTCAAGGAATATCCCCAGTGAGAGCATGATCAATGGCGTTGTGCAATTATGTAATAGTTCCACCAACGGAATTATTGCCTCAATCGATGAATAAAATCCTAAATAATTTACTAGCAAGCTGAATGAAAACGCCCACAGAGGGGGGAAGCTCAGCATGTTCTTTAAAACATTCTTAACCTTAGCGGATTCACTCCCGTATCTGATTGCGATATAATACCCCAGGGTTAGGCCCAAAAATGCCTGTCCAACATCGTAAAAGGCAACATAACTTAGACCTTTAGTGCCCAGATACACGAGAAAGAAGGGATACATAAACAGGCCCTGATTCATCATACCGGAGGTAATAAGGAAGGATCCCTCTGTCTTTTTTTCCATCCGGAAGGGTTTCCTAATCAGATAAGCAAACGCATAGCAGAATGAGGCAACAAAAATCCCGGCTAAGGGCAGCACCAAAAGCTCCTTTTTCAGTTCTAATTGTAACAGAGAGTAGAATAAAGTGGCAGGCAGAAAGACATAGAATACCAGCCTGATCAGTGAATCAGCCAATTCCCTCCGAGCAATTCCCAATCTCTTCAATAGGTAACCCAGAATGACCAATAAAATTACCAGTAAATTGCTCATTGTAGATGTGTTAATAACGACCCAGAATTCTCATCGCGAGATATGCCGCATTTGCTCCATTGTCGATCCCCACACAGGCAACCGGAACACCTTTGGGCATTTCTACAATACTCAGCAATGCGTCTAAGCCGGAAAGCTTTGCTGAAACCGGAACACCAATAACCGGCTTCTTTGTATAGGAAGCTACAGCCCCCGGCAGTGCTGCGGACAACCCCGCAATACAGATAAAGGCTCTGGCTTTGGAATTTTTTACCAGCTCTTCAAGCCTCTTCGGCTCCCTGTGGAAGGAGCAATACTCCGTCGAATACTTTACCGTGTGTTCATCCAAAACCTTTTCCGCCTCTTTAACAATCTTCACATCGGATTTACTCCCGGCAATTATCAATACGTCCATGTTAAATACTGAAACTTGGGAATAAAAAAGGAACACTAGGAGATTTGCAGATTTAATTGAATTTTGCAGAGCAAAATTCTGGGGGTTTAGAAAGGGGGCATGCCCCCTTCTGTTAAATACTGAAACTTGGGAATAAAAATATCACAAAAAATCCATCACGAACATTTATGAAGTATTTTCAGTGGTATGAAATATTATAACCAAATCAAAATATTAATAAAATAGAATCAATACCCCCTGTTTAGGGAAAATGGGATTTTATCAGTAGCACGAAGGAATTCATGAGGGTATTGAGGAAGGGATGGGTAGGATGGAAGTTCCAGTAGATACTAAAAGCTTCCGATAAATCTATTTATTCAATAAATCTACAAATATTAATGGATGATTAAAGATGAGTGTGAATGTACATGTAATAAAGCACAAAAGGATAACTCCCTCAAAAATCTTGGACATGGCCGAGGTTACTGGTGACCGTTATGTTCTGGCCGATCGCAATCTTGTGATTATGAACATTGACGATTATGAAGATATGCTATTCATGTCAAATCGAAAAATACAAAAAGAGATAACCAGGGACATGGAGGAATATGAAAAAACAGGGGGAGTTGACTATCTGAAATATCGCAAAAAGCGTATGAGAAAGGGTGCCACAGATGTACCGCGTTAAATTCGCAAGTCAACGCGTCAGAAAACAGTTTGACAAATTGCCCTTCTCCACATTTAAGAGAATTGATAAAGTTATACTCTCATTATCTGAGGATCCGTTTCCAGCCGGTGTCAAAAAATTAACAGGTGTGCGGAATTGTTACAGAATTCGTGTTGGCAGCTATCGGATAACCTATGAGCTCAACCATAAAAAGAGAGAAGTAGTCATATCATGAGTAATGCACAGAAAGGACGTATACAAAAGATAATTCCCCTAATCCATCACGAACAACCATGAGGTATTTTCAGTTTTACTCTCCTTTTTTATACTCTCCTGCCGATACAATAACATAAAACTCTTGAGAACTTTAGGGATTTTGGGTACCGATCGTATTTTTATACCTGAACTAAAATATTAATTAAGGCGGAGAATGCTATCAAGAATAAAGAGATGCATACTTGCCAGACACGTGAAATTTTCCTCCCATGCCAGGGAAGAGATGGAGAGTGAGGAATTCGGAGAAATAAGTAAGGAGGAGGTATATGAATCAATCTTGAATGGCGAAATCATTGAAAAATATGAGAAAGATAAACCATATCCAAGCTGTCTCATCTTTGGAGAAACATCCGAGAGAAGACCAATTCATACAGTATGTGCTTATATAAACGAGGAAGATTTAACCGTAATTGTTACCGTTTATGAACCCGATCCCGGCATATGGATTGAATATAGAAAAAGAAAAAAATGAAATGCGTAATCTGTGGTGGCGATGTAACCAAAAAGAAGGTAAAAGAAAAGATTGTAATAGGAAATGACGTATTCTTCGTAAATGTAGTAGCGGATACCTGTCTGAGTTGCGGAGAGCGCTACTTCTCCGATGAAACCATGGAAAAACTGGCTAAACTCAAAAAGGAACTGAGTAGATCCAGAAAAGGCGCTATTTCCATAGGACATACATACAAAGTTCCGTCTGTATGAAAATCGAATTATCACGAACAATCATGAAG
>JGI24422J19971_10000896_pt1 | contig 17492 bp, 17 predicted proteins | sample DeeMarSWOR152_54_FD_19971 | JGI IMG/M metagenome (IMG submission 19971) | reverse complement strand
GGTGTCCAGGTCTACAGGCTGAACCCCACGGCTCTCCATGACTGCATCCAGGACATAGGGATCGTAGGCCATTACCCTCATTCCATGCCCCTTGGCCTTGAGGGCCGTGGCCGTGCCTATCTTCCCTAGACCCACTATGCCGAGGGTCTGGCCACGCATGCGGAACATGGGATAGGCGACCTCCCCTAATACCTTCCTGTCCACAGTGGTAAAACTGACGCACCTCTCCTTTACCGCCTTATCTACCTGGAGAAGCTTGTGACCCTGGGCCAGCATCAAGGTCATGGCCAGCCCCGAAACCTCGTCAATACAGTAATCAGGGACATTGGTAACCGCTATGCCATACTCGGTAGCTGCCTCTAAGTCTACCGCTTCAAAGCCCACGGAGATACTCGCAATAATGCGACAGTTTGCAAGTGCTCCGAGTACCCGTCGGTTGAAGGGCTGAACAGAGAGGATACCAATTACCGCATCAGCGTCTCTGGCACGGCTGAGGATCTCATCTTCCGTTAGCCACAACCCCTTGACCAGCGTGACATCCATGGACTCCAAGAGCCTTTCTCCAAGATCCGCACCAGGTGCAGCAGCAGCATAAATGACCTTGAAACTCATTATCTACCTCCTTTTAAAGTTACTCTCACAAGCTCGTTACCAGCTCATGGCCCTCTTCTTATCTTACAAGTTACTCCGTCTTTTCACCTCAAATTGGTATGGAGCCTACAAACAATCCACTTTTTGTAAGCAAACACCGGGCATAGACCTTACCGTGGGGCTTATGCGAGGGGATTACGATTCAAGAAATGCCCTGTAACCTCTATAGGTCATGTAGATATCCCCTTTATGGACAATCTCAAATGGTGAGTGCATACACAGAACCGGGGGACCGCAATCAATAATCTCCATGCCGTAAAGGGCAAGGAATTTTGCCACTGTCCCTCCACCACCTTCATCCACCTTTCCAAGCTCCCCTGCCTGCCACACCACCTTTTTTTTATTAAATAGGTTTCTGAGCCAGCCCACATATTCGGCGTTTGCATCGTTAGCACCGTATTTCCCTCCGGATCCAGTGAATTTTACCAGACATGTCCCGTAGCCGAGCCTTGTAGCATTTCGCTTTTCATGGACATCCTGAAAATCTGGATCAAGGGCACCATTTCCATCTGCTGAAAGGGCCCTTGAATTCATCAGAATTTTGTGAATCTCATGGTAAAGCGGTTCCTTTCCATGAGCGATCATGAGATCGGCCAGGACACTCTCTAGGAACCTGGATTTGGCCCCTGTTGCCCCATCACTTCCGATCTCTTCTTTGTCAACAAATAGAACCAGGGCTGTTTTCTGTGGGTTCTTTATATCGATTATGGCCTTTAAGCTGGTAAACACACAGGATCGATCATCGTGCCCATAGGCACCGGTGAGTCCCCTGTCCCATCCAACGTCCCGGGCCTTTCCAGCAGGCACAACCTCAAGTTCAGCACTTATCAAATCCTCCTCAACGAGTCCGTATCTCTCGTTCAAGAGGTTTAGGATTGCCAGCTTGAACCTGTCTTTTGTATCTTTATCCCCAAAAGGCAGCGAGCCCACCATCAGATTAAGCTTTTCTCCCACAAAGGCATCGGAAACCTTTTTGTCATACTGAACCTTCCTTGCCAAGTGGGGGAGAATGTCCGCCACTGTGAATACAGGGTCAGAATCATCCTCACCAACAACAATATCTAAGGAACTCCCATCAGAGCGGATCACTCTTCCATGGATTGCAAGTGGCCTGGTGAGCCATTGGAATTTCTTTATACCCCCATAGTAATGGGTTTTCATGAAGGCCAGATCAACCTCCTCGTAAAGTGGGTTCTGCTTAAGGTCAAGTCGGGGAGAATCAAGATGACCGACAATTAGATTAATGCCCTGATTTATGGGTTTCTTCCCGGACATAGATAGGGCAATGGATTTTCCCTGAAATGTCTTCATCATCCTGATAGGGTAAGAGCTTGAGGGAGTCAAAGAAAAACCATTATCAAGGGCAATATCAGAGATTACATTAACCGCCTCTCTCTCTGTCTTTGCCGAGTTTAAAAAATCTTGATACCCCTTATCAAAATCAAAGATCCTCTCCTTTTCTCTCGTATCTATTGTATCCCAAACGAGTTTGGGCGTAGATAGCAACTTTTGACTTATTCTCTCTATATCTTTTTTTTTCATGATCTTCTCCCTTTGGTAGTGTCTGTTGATAGTTGCCTGCCCTATGGAATTTCCGCTGTTTCCAGGCCGCCTATTATTTCATTAATATTGCTGATCCTTTCCCTTACACAGAAATTGGTAAGGCCATCCACTATCTCAATTGCTATCTTTGGATTGATGAGGTTTGCGGTTCCTACCTGAATAGCTCGTGCCCCAACAAGCAGGAATTCAAGGGCATCCTGGTAATCCATAATGCCACCCAAACCAATCACTGGGATTGTTACAGCTGTGACAACCCTATGAGCGAGATACAGGGCTATCGGTTTAATGGCAGGGCCGGATAGGCCTCCGACTACGTTTGCCAGCTTGGGTCGTCTGGTGCCTATATCTACAGCCATACCCAGCAATGTGTTTGTGACGGATATGGCCTGTGCACCAGCCGACTCCACTGCCTTGGCTATGGTGGATATATCAGTTACATTGGGTGTGAGTTTTACTATGACTGGCTTGGTGGTATTTTTGACTACCCGATCCGTTACCATGGCAGCAGACCCTGGGTCCGTGCCAAAGGCCATGCCCCCTTCCTCGACATTAGGGCAGGATATATTTATCTCTATGGCAGCAATTCCTCCCACCCTTTCTATCCTTTTGGCCATCTCAGCATATTCCTTGATGGTATGCCCGTATATGTTGACAATGATGGGGGTCTTAATTGTAACGAGGGATGGGAGCTTTTCTTGTATGAAGGCGTCTATACCAATGTTGGCAAGTCCAATTGCATTTAGGAGTCCGCACGGCGTCTCTACGATCCTCGGCGGTGGATTTCCGGGCATTGGTCTTAGGGATAGGCCTTTGACAATCATGGCTCCTAAAAGAGAGGGATCATAGAAAGGGCTCAATTCAGTGCCGTAACCAAAGGTTCCTGAGGCAGTTATAACCGGATTCTTTATCTTTAGGCCCCCAATATCTACAGATAAGTCGGGCAAAGAAGCCATTACAGAACCTCCAAGTCAATCATCTCAGCTGAAAACACAGGTCCATCCTGACACACATAGTAATACGGTTTCTCCTTGTTATGAGCGGCTTTAACAGCACAGCCCAGACATATCCCGAGACCGCAGGCCATGTAACCTTCCAGGGAGACGTAACATCTCAGATTGAGGGCAATGGCCCTCTGCGCAATCTTTTTGAGCATTGGATTTGGTCCACAGGCATAAATTACTGGTCTCTTAGTCAATTCCTGACGCAGGTACTGATCCAATAGGTCGGTAACAAGCCCTTTAATACCCAGTGAGCCATCCTCTGTTGTGAGGGAAAGATCAATTCCAAGATCCTTGAGCTGATCGATAAGAACAACCTCCTGTGATGTGGGAAACCCGAGAAACATCTTCATTGTATGTCTCTGAATCTTCTTTAATGCCTGGGCGAGGAAAAACAGGGGTGCGATACCCATACCGCCAGCCACCAGCAAGGTTCTTTCTTGTGGACTGGGAAGAGCAAAATCGTTTCCCAATGGGCCGATCACTGAAATTGGGTCCCCTTCTTTCAAAATAGACAGAAGCGATGTTCCCTTGCCAACTATCTTGTATAAAATCATCAACCTATTTCTATCCTGAATTCCATGTACAGAAAAAGGTCTTCTTAAAAGCGGGTCTNTTGTTTGCCTGCCTAAGTGGATCATCAAAAACTGGCCGGGCTTAGCAAGTGAGGCCAGGGACGTAGAGCGAAATCCCATCAGAAAGGTNTCTTTCCCTATCTGTCGATTAAATTCTATTGATACTACTTCCTCCAGCATCTTTCTCACACAATCACAGGGTCAAATGCGACGTTTTGCCCTCAGTCCGAAATGCTAATCCTTCAGGTGCAAGGCAGTTCATCATTTTGGAATTGGATCAAAATTTTCGCCTCAGGTGAACGGGGCGCAACCCTTGCCCAGTCCTGGCCTAGAGGTTTAGTAGTTTTATTTGAGCACGTGTTAGGTTATAGACTCAGTAGCCTTATTCAAGCACATAGCGCCAGAAGGCATTATGATCTTTCCCGGGCCGGTGCGGGCCGGGAAGGCAAAGTTCCGCTGGTACTGTGTTATCTGATTCAATGTTTGATGATTTACCCTGTGAAGGTTTTTGCACGCAATTGGATACACCCTTTGGAGTATTAAAGCCCCCGTGATAGGCAAGGCTACTCCACGGGGTGAAGATGGGAATTTCGAAAATTGAGTCCCTTGGCCGTGCATCCCCCTTCGGACAAAAAAAAGGGTAATTTTTCGATAAGAAAAGGTGATTAGGCCAGATTGCTTTGTGCCGCAGATCGAATTATTTACCGCTGCTTCCTCCCGGACCTGACGGGGTTCATAATCATCTGTCACACAAGGTCCGACCTCCTCTCTCGCTGAAAGAATTAACCCTTAATTCTTGTTTCTCAGGTAGGCTGTTCGACCCCGCATGAGCGGATTTCGGGCTACAGGGCACCGCTGGCTCCCCGTCTAGCACGACCAAGGGGTATGTATGGTATGGATTTCAGATATTGTCGACCCTATCTTTTAACTCTCTCCCTACCTTAAAAAATGGCAGTTTCTTGCCATGAACCTTTATGATTTTGCCTGTCTTGGGGTTTCTTCCATCATAGCTTCCGTATTGTTTTATCTTAAAACTCCCCAGTCCTCGAATCTCTACTCTATTACCATTTACAAGCGACTTTTCCATTTCTTTGAAAACAGTATTTACTATCTCTTCCGCTGTCTTAAGTTTAAGATTTTCCGTTTTTGCCAATAACTCTACCAATTGGGATTTGTTCATGATGCCCCCTTAACTAACAAGGAAAAAGTCATAAAAATAGAGCCCTTATACCTTAAACTGCGTATTCTATACTCAATACGTACAATCAAGTCAAGTAAAATACCTCACCCGCGCACTTTATGGAGTGATTTTGAATTGCAGGGTTTGCAATACCTCACCCCCCGGCCCGAGCACATCCACACGCCAGTCTCCGATCTCATGGCTTTGGATTATTTTTGAGCTATTGGTGCGCCAAGCGGAAGATCCTACTGCCAGATTTACCCTGGCCCTCTCGGTATAGCCGAAATACCAGACATGGCTGATCTCAATAGGGCTCAGAGCGCCGACAATCTTTGTAAAGCAGTACAGCTTGCCCACCGAGGCCGGGAAGCTATTTCCAACGCCCAGGGGTTGCCTATCAACTACATCCCGACAAATAGCACCTACAGCAACTTCTATAGAACCAGTCTCCTGCGCCTTCACTGGCACCACCTGGGAAAGATGGACTGCGATCACCATGACCAGAACGATAAGGAAGCAAAATACTCTCTTCATAATGGTTCTCCTTTCCTTGGAAAATATAGATATCCTCATTTCATGACCCTAGCCTATAGACAATTTAAGCACAAAGTACTGCTTTTTTCAACTAAAAAATAGGTTGCTCTCAAGTTGATCTTGGCAATAGGCTCCTGGCAAACCAAGAGGGAGGCGAACGAGGTGCTCGGGCGCTCACATTGCTGAGGCGGGGTGTTCATAAATAAATTGACAGCTCAATGTGTCGATTATATCATACAATTTATGCAAAGATTCGATAATCTCAACGCCCCAGGTGTTGTGTATCAAGGGGAACCACCAATGTTTTCACCCCACCATGGATCCCTTGGAACGGAGTGGATATTCCTGAAATAGGAGGAAAAAATGCAAGATAAGTATGAGGAGGTTCCGGTGGAACACTTGCGATGGAGATGTGATCCGGAGAGCTTAGCCTTTTCCACCACCGAGGAGCTTTCATCCTCAGAGATGATTATCGGGCAGGACAGGGCCCTGGAAGCGATACGATTGGGATTGGATATGAGAAGTTTGGGGTACAATATATTTGTAGCTGGCCCTGCTGGCACCGGAAGGATGACCACGATAAAATATCTTTTGGAGCGGGTAGAAAAGGAGGGAAAGGTTCTGGAGGATAAATGTTATGTCAACAACTTCAAGGATCCTGATATGCCCCTCTTGGTCAGTCTACCTGCTGGAAAGGGCAAGGCCTTCAAGCGGGATATGGAGGAGCTCATCTCATCCCTCCAGAGAAACATTCCCTTGATCTTCGAAAGTGACGATTATCAAAGAAAAGGCAGGGAGATTCTGGAGAAATCCAAGGAAAAAGAACAACTGATCATTAAAGATTTGGAAAAAAAGCTGTCCCAGGAGAATTTTACCCTGGTTCAGCTCCAGGTAGGCAATTATGTGAAGCCGGATATATTTCCGGTGGTAATGGATAAGCCCGTGCCCTGGGATCAACTGGAGAAAACCACCGAGCAAGGAAAATTCCCCAAGGAGGAGTTTGAACGATTAAGGAAGAAATACTCTGAGCTTTCAGAGGAAGTGAGTAAGGTCTTTCAGGAATCCAAGAAGATAGGCAAAGAGGTACGCAAAGAGCTTACCGCCTTAGAGAAAGAGGCAGTGCTCCCCACGCTAAAGGAACTGATCGGGGAGATTAAGGAAAAGTACCAGAACGATAAGATCAATACCTATTTGGATGAGGCAAAAGAGAACATTCTGGACAATATAAACAGCTTCAAGGAAGGACCTGAACCCCAGGTTCCGCTTATCCCCGGACTTGCTCTCCCTTCCCCGGAGGATACCTTTCGAGAGTATCAGATAAATGTGATCATCGACAACTCAAAGGTCAAGGGATCCCCGGTGATTATCGAGTCCTCTCCCACCTACCGCAACCTCTTTGGGATGGTTGAGCGAAATATCGGCCGCTCAGGGGCCTGGCAGGCTGACTTTATGCAGATCAAAGCCGGCTCTTTCCTGCGGGCCAATGGCGGCTACTTGGTAATCGATGCCCGGGAGGCACTGGTAGAGCCAGGGGTATGGTCGGCGTTGAAGAGAAGTCTTAAGAATGAGAGGATTGAGATCCAGAATTATGATCCTTTTTTCATCTTTGGCACCTCCGCCTTAAAACCCGAACCCATTGATATCAATGTGAGGGTAGTTCTGGTGGGGGATGATTTTCTCTATCGCCTCCTCTATAACTTGGATGATGATTTTAAAAAGGTCTTTAAGATAAAAGGGGATTTTGATTCAGTTATACCCAGAAATGGGGAGGCAATAAATCATTACGCAAGCTTCATTAAAAGGATTTGTGATGATGAGGGGTTGAAGCCTTTTGATAAGACAGGGGTAGCTGCGGTTGTGGAGTTTGGGGTGAGACAAGCCGGAAGAAAAAAGAAGATCTCCACCAAATTTAATCATATTGCGGATATTATTAGAGAGGCCGACTACTGGGCAAAAAAAGAGAAAAGCCAGTATGTAGCTGAAGCCCATGTGGACAAGGCCATCGAAAAGAGCATCGATCGGCTCAATCTCATCGAAGATAAGATCCAGGAAATGATCGAAGAAGGCACCATTATGATCGATACCGAAGGAATGGTAAAGGGTCAGGTAAACGGGCTCTCCATTTATCAACTGGGGGATTACAGCTTTGGAAAACCTTCCCGGATTACCGCGAGTACCTCCATGGGTAAAGCAGGAATCATCAATATCGAGCGGGAAGCAGATTTGAGCGGGCCTACCCATAACAAGGGAATCTTGATTCTCTCCGGATATCTCCGGGAAAAATATGCCCAGGACAAACCCCTTACCTTGAGTGCCAGCATCTGTTTCGAGCAGTCCTACTCCGGCGTGGAGGGAGACAGTGCCTCTTCCACCGAAGTTTATGCGCTGCTCTCCAGTCTTTCCGAACTTCCCCTACGTCAGGACATTGCCGTTACTGGCTCCGTGAGTCAGAGGGGAGAGATCCAGCCTATTGGGGGGGTTAACCATAAGATCGAAGGATTCTATGATCTTTGTCGGGCCAAGGGCCTTACCGGGTCTCAGGGGGTAATGATCCCCCACCAGAATGTGGAGGATCTTATGCTCCGGAAAGATGTGGTTAAGGCCATACAAGAGAAGAGGTTTCATATCTATCCGGTAAAGGCTATTGATCAGGGAATTGAGATCCTGGTCGGGGTTAAGGCCGGTGACAGAAAAAAAGATGGAACTTATGAGGAAGGCAGCGTAAATTATCTGGTAGACAAAAAGTTAGAAAATCTAGCATATCAGATGAGAGATTTTGATTCCGGTGAGAAGGAAACCAAGAAATCTCAAGCATAGAGAAAGGAGGAGATATCCATGGCCATTATAAAATGGAGTCCTTTCCGGGAATTTACTGATCTGAGACGAGAGATGGATTATCTCTTTGATGAATTTTTTGGACGTAGAACTTCACCATCTAAGGCAGGAAAGGCCTTTCCTGCCGCCGAGGTTTATTTTCCTCTGGTAGATATCTATAAAAGGGCAGATGAAGTAGTAATCAAGGCCGCGATTCCTGGGGTAAAGAAAGAAGATATAGAGATTACCTTTCTGGAAAATACCCTTACCATAAGGGGGGAAAGAAAGAGAGATTACACCGTTAGCGACGAAGATTACTACTATTTGGAACAGCACTTCGGGAGCTTCTCCCGTTCCATTAGTCTTCCGGCGGGGTTAAGTGCAGAAGGTATGAAGGCAACCTATAAGGATGGTATCTTGGAGATTATAATACCCAAGGCCAAAGAGGAAAAACCCCGGAAGATTGGGGTGCAGGTTTCATAAATGGGGATCTTTCTGCAATTATCTTGCCGGTCTTCTCCTGCCGGGCGGACTTTTGGACCGGAGTGACACCCGAACGCCGCACGTGAGCTATGGCCACGGGCGAGAGATTCGGCTCTACGGTTCATCATTCCGTAAGTTATGGTCTGTTCTTCAAAATGAATTCCAGGATGATCTGGGATATTCATTTTAACGTCCCTGGACTTTCATTTACTACTGAGAGCATCAAATAGTTTGCACTGTAGGTAAGGGTTATGAGGTGTTTTCTGATGTGACTGGTGGGAGGCCGCCGTCCTTTTCACCACTTATCAGTGGGGCAAACCGCAGCTTTACAGCCCCAGATAGGTTTTCATTACCTCCGGCTTTTCCCTTAGCTCAGAGGTATTTCCACTCCAGCACACCGCCCCCTTCTCCAGGATATAAGACCGATCAGAGAGCTTTAAGGCGAAGTTTGCATTCTGTTCTGCAAGGAGGATGGTCATCCCCTCCGTTTTGACGAGACCTACTTGCTCCCCCACCGCCATTACCACACGAGGCGCAAGCCCCTCGGAGGGCTCATCTAGGAGGAGGAGCCGAGGGTCTCCCATCAGGGTCCTGGCAATGGTGAGCATCTGCTGTTCCCCACCAGATAGGGTTCCCCCTTCTTGGGTATCACGATCCTTCAGTATAGGAAACAGCGCATAGACCCTCTCAAGGGTCCATTTTCCACCGTCTCTCCTCCCCGCCTTGATTCCCATCTCCAGGTTTTCGCGCACCGTGAGGTCCGGGAAGATTATCCTGTCCTCAGGGACGAATCCAACTCCCCGCCGGGCAATCTCAAAAGGCTGTTTACCCACTATCTCCTCCCCGCAGAACTTAAGGCTTCCTGAGCGGGGCGGGGTAAGATTCATTATACTCCTCAGCGTGGTGGTCTTGCCGACCCCATTTCTCCCCAAGATGCAGACCGTCTCCCCCTCATCGACCTCCAAAGAGACCCGGAAAAGGATGTGGCTTAGTCCATAGAAGGTATCTATTTGGTTTACCTCTAAAATCTTCATGCTTTCTCCCCTCGATAGATTCTCTGGACCCCCTTTGTTCCTCTAATGAACCACGGGTACCATGACGTTAGAATACCCGCGTATACCTTGTCAAGCAGAAATGAAGAACTGCGATAGCAAGACAAAGATGTCCCCTCTCACTGCAACGTTAAGCGAGTAAAAGGGCACTGCAAGGGTGGCATGCAGTGCGTCTGAGCCCCCTGATAGACCAAGCCAATCAGAGAAAGTAAAGGTAGAAGGGGTCACTGTGAGATGCCTGGTGATGGCAAAGAGCCAACCAAGATCAACAAATAAGGGATCCTCTTTATCAAGAGGCATGTTTGTCTTCACGAAGGTCTTTTTTTAAGATCTTGCCCACGGAGCTCTTCGGGAGTTCATCCAAGAAGGCTATCGATTTTGGCGCCATGAAACGTGATGTAAACCTGAGACAATGGTCAATCAACTCCTGTTCTGAAGCTCGAAGTCCGGGTCTTAGAGCAACGAATGCTTTGACCTCTTCCCCGTACACTGGATCTAGAACCCCCACCACTGCTGCCTCCTGGACAGCCGGGTGCTTATATAGGATTTCCTCTATAGACGCTGGTGAGATATTTTCCCCGCCTCGAATAATCAGATCCTTTTTTCGGTCTGTAATGAATAGATCGCCGTCTGAATCCAGGTAACCCATGTCACCCGTGCGCAGCCAGCCGTCCTTGAGTGCCTCACGGGTTTCTTCTTCCTTTTTCAAATACCCTATCATTACATTTGGACCACGCACACAGATCTCACCCACCTGGCCCGCAGGAAGCCCCTGGCCCGTTTGATCAAGGATCCTTATTTCCACGCCATCAATAGCAGTGCCCACTGAGCCCGGTTTACGCGGCCGGCCTTCCCTTTGACGGCTAATAGTAGGCGAGGCTTCGGTCATACCGTATCCCTGGAAGAGTCGTCCCCCGAGTTTTTTCTCTATCGACCGTAACGTCTCTATGCTCAATGGTGCAGCGGCGCTAATCCAGCGGCGGACGGAATCGGTGCGGTGCGCCGTGGGATCAAAGTTTTCAAGCAACTTAATGTACATGGTAGGCACGCCTACAAATTGCGTTATTTCGCGTTGCTTAATACTGTTAAGCACAAGATGTGGTTCAAACCATTTATGGAGCACAAGTTTAGCCCCGGTTAAATTGCATTCGTTAGCCATCAGCAGGCCATAGATATGGTTCAGAGGAAGTGGAGTGAGTACGGTGTCAGTTGGCTCTTGTGGCCACGACCTCAGACCGTCTTCCAGGTTGGAGCCGATATTGTGATGACTGAGCATGACACCTTTAGGGAAGCCTGTTGTTCCGGCGGTATACATAAGCACTGCCAACTCGTCAGGGGCTACGTTAACAACCTCAAAATCATCGGGAAATCGGGAGACAATTTCATTCAAGGAGATGGTCCCGGGAATAGTAGATTTCTCACTTTTCACTATGGAGTTCCGTATGCCTTTTAGCCCTCTTGATGCCTCCCCAACCTTGGGATAAAGGTTTTCATCAGTAATGATCGTAGTGGCCTGTGAATCTTCCAAAATGTAGCGGATTTCCTGAGGGGCTAGGCCAAAGTTGATCGGTAAGAAGACTGCGCCCATTTTAAATATGCCTGTATAAACGACGGGAACAGCAGGCCCATTAGGAAGAATAACGGCGACAATCTCGCCACGCTTTACACCAAAATCCTTCAACCCATTGGCCATGGCATTTGATTGTCGTTGAATTTGAACATTAGTAAAACTCTGTTCAAGTCCTTCCTCCTCGTAAATGAGAGAGGCATACTCTCCAAATTTATTGATGTTCTCTAAGCCATATCTTGCGTAATTCCAATTCATCTTTCTTCCTTTCATAGTTTCTTATTTTTTCCGATTTCTTTTTTGTCAATCTCCCCCACGGATGTGTTCGAAATTTCATGCAAGATGTACATGCTGTTAGTAATGGATCCACTTCTCCATAGGGTTGGTGAGTAGCATATGGAGAATGATGGGCACGCAGTTGCAGAGGGTGACCTTTTCTTTTTGAATCAAATCTATAAGTATTTACGTAAGTGATCACACGGCCATTCCATCAGGTTGTCTGGGGGGATATGACGGTTTTTCCGGGCTGCCAGGAGGGCACCGTCTTTTCGCGGCTGCACTACCTGGACTCAAGTGGTCTTATCGGTTCGTTCCACAACCTCCCCGCGCTCGATGGTGTAAATACTATCAGCAATATCTGGCACATAGGACTTCTCGGAGGCCGTGATGATGGTGGTCAATCCCTCGGCCCTGAACTCGTCAATCCCTTCGGCCAAGTGCTTGCGCACAGCAGGGGACAGGCCCTCCAACGGCTCATCCAACAGCAGACACCTCGGTTCAAGGGCCAAGGTGCGTGCAATGGCCAGCATGCTTTGTTCGCCACCGCTCAGATTGAGGCCTATCGAATGTCTCAGTTCCTTGAGCTTGGGAAACAGGCCATGAACCTTTTTGAAGATAGCCTCGGTTTCCACCTTGCGGCTCCACGTGCCCAAAAGGATATTCTCGTCAACAGTGAAGTCCGGATATATTCTCCTGTCCTCGGGAACATACCCAATACCCAAACGCGCAATCCGGTAGGGCTTGATGTTAGTGATGTGTTGGCCCTGGAAGGTTATCACACCAGAGTCCACCCGGAGAAGCCCCATGATACTTTTTAACAGGCTCGTCTTGCCTGCACCGTTGGGTCCGACCACGCAGGTGATCCCCTTGTTTATCCTAAGGCTTACATCCCTGAGGGCGTGAACCGGGCCCCGAAATGTATTGATTTTGTTACACTCTATGACAGCTTCGGCCATGCTTGTATTCATCTCCCTCCATGACAGCCCATCCTCTCCCTATTCCCTCTATCTCCCTCTGTTTTACCTTCCAGGAGAAGGGGTGGCCATCTCATTTCTTACCGATGGAGCATGCCCAAGGAGAACCTCCTTTACCTTTTCGTTGTTCATGACCTCCTGCGGAGACCCCTGTACCAGCACCTTTCCCTGATCCATGACGATAATCCGGTGGGAGTAGCGTGTGACGATCTCCATATCGTGTTCTACGATAACCGCAGTGGTGTTCCTTTGTCTGATGATAGGCATAATGGTATCCATGACCTGCCCCTTCTCCTCTGTACTGACACCCGATGTAGGCTCATCGAGCAGCAAAAGTCGAGGCTTGAGGGCAAAGGCTATGGCGACGTCCAAGAGCTTGCGCTGGCCGTGCGGGAGTTCGCTGGTAACTGTGGTTTCCGGGACGTTGAACATCTTCAGAATCTTCTGTGCCTCTTGCCGAATTCCGGGAAATCTTTTGGTTGTTGGAAAGAAAACAATCGTTTTGTGCTCACGGGTAAATAGTGTAAGGCTTATGCTATCCAACGCATTTAAATTCTCAAAAAGCGCAGGTATTTGAAAGGAATAAACGATGCCCATACGGGCTCGTTGAATCAGGCCGAGGTGACTGACATCCCTTCCAATGAAAGACATCGTACCCGTATCAATCGAGTGGCCACCGCTCAAGACCTTCAATAGGGTGGTCTTCCCAGCTCCATTTGGCCCAACAATTGAGAGGACCTCTCCTTGAGAGATTTGCATGTCAACGCCGTCAACGGCCCGGACCTCACCGAAGTGCTTTGTCAGGCGTGCGGTTTCTAGGATAACTTGGCTACGGCTTTTCTCACCCATGTCATGATTCCTCCTAACACGCCACCTGGTAAGAACATCACCAGGAGGATAATGGCCACACCCAGGAAGAACTGCCAGAAGAATAGAGGTTGAAGCCACGATTGCAGGAACACGAAAACAATGGCCCCGACCACGGGCCCCAGAAAAGAGGTGTGCCCGCCCAGAATGACCATCAACACAATACTTATCGAGGTGAGGACTTGGAACAATTCTGGCGAGGCATGGCCGGTCAGGGAGACGAGCAAGACCCCTGCAAGTCCTGTAAAAGCGCCGGAAATAATGAAGGCGATCAGTCGATATTTCATGACTACAAGGCCCAGGTATCCCAGCCGGGTCGGGTTATCTCTTGCTGCTTGAATGGCTGTGCCGAATGGGGATTTGCAGATCATCCACATAGCCAGGGTACACACAACGAATAAGCCAAGCACGAAGAAATAGAACTCCGCACCACCCTTGAGCACATACCCAAAAAGAGACATCCCCTTCACCTGTATCCCGTCGGTACCGCCGGTGAGAGCGTAGAATTTAGAACAGAGGGCGTAGAGTATTTCCCCAAAGGCGAGGGTGAGCATCGCAAAATAGATCTCGATCTGACGTGTGCAGAATAGACCCACAAAGGCAGCCAATGCACCAGAAATGACGATACCCATAGGCATGAGCACTTCAAAGGAATGGATTCCGGTATATTTCATCATTAAGGCGACTGTGTAAGCCCCGGCCCCGATGAACATCCCATGCCCGAACGACATCAATCCAGTATATCCAAGCATTACATTGAAGGCAAGCCCGGCGATGGCCATGATGAGGCCATAGGTAAACAGATATATTGCAAAATCCGAAAAGTAGGCCGGCCCAGTTACCAAAAGCAGAAGTGCAATAGAAAGGCTCACATTATTGAAGCGTTTCATTATAGATAACTTCTCTTACACCCGAAAAGGCTTCTTAACTAATGATGGGGGGTTCCGAACAGCCCGCTCGGACGTACCGTGAGGATGACAGCCATGAGAATGAACATGATCGCGAGCTCGATTCTCGGGAAAAACTGGATGCCGATGGAATTTACGGCGCCAATTATCAAGGCGGTGATCAAGGCACCGTTCACGCTACCCAAACCAGCTACAACAATGACTACAAAGGCCATAATAAGATATTCGAGACCCACTCCAGGCCAGCCACCTGTCACCGAAAGCATCAACCCCCCGGCCAAGCCGGCAATGGCCGACCCAAATAAAAATGTTCCGGCCTTCACCCAGGTGACATTGATCCCGAGCGCCTCAGTCATCTCTTCATCGTGGGAAGTGGCACGGATGAGTCGACCGATATCAGTCTTCTGAAACAATAGCCACAGAGAAAAGGAGACAACGAATGCCACGCCGATGATCAGCAGGTTATAAACAGGATAGACCGTTCCTCCGATCTCCAACACCGAAGAGATCATTGGCGGCGCTCCAACGGGGTATCCACCCCATGTGTACCGAACCACATCATCCACGATGTAGACCATGCCGAACGTGACCAGAATTTGGAAGATAGGGTCACGATGGTACATAAACCTGAGTATCACGCGCTCGAAGATTAGCCCAAACAAACCGACGACCACTGCCGCAATAATCGGGGCCGTCCAGAGTAGCATGGGGTGTGCCGTAATAATTCTATTCATGATGGAAAAGGTCATGTATAGGCCCAACATGTAAGCGCCGGCATGGGCGAAATTGATGATCCCCAGCACGCCGTAGATAATCTGAAGGCCCGCCGAAATGATAAAGAGTATCCCGGCATAGAAGATGCTATTCAGTATGATGTTGATGATCAATTCAAACATGATCGCCCTTTCTGAACAGGGGCTTTTCCATCAAGGTATTAAAGGCCTCCATAGGCCTATGGAACTGGGCTTTTAAGGAACCCCCGCACGCCCATTTCTGATGGACGGGCGGGGAATTCAAACTACCGATTACCAACTGTCGATCCACTTCATCGGATCAACCCCTGGAGGTGCACATAACTCCTCCATGGGCATGTGGTAGATTTGGTCTAACCCGTAAGAATATGGGGGTTGCATCTTATAGATCCCCGCCCACTTGGATGAAGAAGCTTTGCCGTCTTCCCGATATGCCAGCCATCCAACAGGAGTAGCCACGGCCAATCCATTAAAGGCCGCAGCGATCTGGTCGTTGTTCGGCCATTGGCCTGTCAATGCAGCAGCCCTTTCAATAGCTCCCAATAGCGAATAAAAGCCTGCAGCAGTGAAGTATGCAGCCAAGGGTGGGGTATTCTTATGTTTGTTATAATATAGATCAACGAAGAACTTGTTAGGGCCCCATCTTTTTGGATCCGGAGCTGTTGGATGCACTTCGATCGGATGGGGAAGATGGCCCACCAGCTCTTTGGGCAGAACCCGTCTCGCGGCGGAGTAAAACTCACCATGATCCCCTGCCAGCTTGGCCCTAGCTGCGACACCGCGCTGGATACACTGGTCGGAAAAGCGAACGGAGTCACCGCCCCAGAAACTGTTGAAGACTACCGTGGGTTTGGCCGCCAGGATCTTTGTAATGTGGGGAGAATAATCAGGGGTGAACAGCTTGGGCCACAACTCGACGACGGTTTCGGCCTTCGGGTCAAGTTTCTTAAGTGCACGAGTAAATATGTCGTGCATTTCGTGTCCGTACGCATAATCGGGATGGATATGGGCCACTTTGGCGCCAGGTAAAAATCTTGCCACCTCCAAGGCTACTGAACCGGCTTGGGTAATTGTGTCAGCCACTGACTTGAACACATACTTGTGGAACTTTGTTGGATCGTCCGGATTTTGCCATGTGGTCTTGTGCGTCCTCGCGAGGCAGTTAATAAAGATCGTCTTGGACTTTTCAGCTATGGGGGCAGCAGCCAGGGTATTCGCGCTAGAACACAAACCCAAAATGGCGTCCACTTTATCCTTCTTGGTCAACCTGTTGAAGGTCTCCACCACCTTTGCTGAAGACCCCTCATCGTGCTTCAACAGCTCGATTTTGCGTCCCAGGACGCCACCCTTGGTATTCCACAGGGGCACTAATAGGTCCATTGCCTCATGCCCGGGGTATCCGTAGGAGGCTACGGGACCTGTAGAGAAGGCCACCAGGGCCACTTTCAAGGGACTCCTGGGTGCCGTGGCGGCTATAGCCTTCCGCAACGGACTGCTGAGAGCCAGACCTCCGGCCACGGCCCCAGCCCCCATGAGCTTGAGGGCATCTCGACGTCCCAATTGCCTTTCGCTAAACACATCTGTTGCCTTTCTCATTTGCATACCTCCTTTTTATGGTTAACACTAAATGGGGATCCTAATTCATGAATGACATCCCCGCTAATGAATACGCTAATATTGTCAGTTAGGAATGAAAAGCGAACCGTTTTTGCTAGATTTAAGGTTTAGAAGTGAACACCTAGAAAGCCATAATGTAACGCCAAAAAGGGGTTTTAGATTATGGCACAGTTGCATAAGCAGACAGCCAGGTTAAAGAACTTATGGAACGCTATTTAGAAAGGAAATTTATCTATAATCTATCGGATATAGAATCCTCATTTTCAATCAGGTAATTCACTCAAAAACAATAAAACCATACCCATTTACAGATGGGTATGGTTTTATTTTAGGATTATTCCCGATCTTATTGGGGGGAAATACCTATCGAAACCTTTTCTAATTATTCTAAAGCTTTTAATGTTTATCTGAGAGGTGTCGAGACATGGGGTATGCCTTCCATGGACTTGGTCATAGCTTCCTCGATCTCGACCGAGCTAGGATTTGAAGAAGAGTTCTATCAAGAGTCATTATCATTTATCCAAAACATTGATAGCCCAGGGCGCCTATTGCCCTTTTGAGTGAACCTGTAAAAACGTCTCTGAGATCTTTTGGGCAATAATCGGCGCATTTCCTCCCGCACGATTATTGATTACCACGTCAATGTGGACCCCTTGATCGATGGCTGCTAACATTATC